>ERZ761609.247-NODE-247-length-71989-cov-23.627659_pt1 | contig 71989 bp, 41 predicted proteins | sample MGYA00511163_ERZ761609 | MGnify/ENA primary metagenome ERZ761609 (study PRJEB28899, sample SAMN02445070) | bioreactor sludge metagenome | biome: EBPR sludge | place: Australia: Brisbane, Thorneside Wastewater Treatment Plant | collected 2011-12-16 ...
GCCTCATAGCCGTCTTCAAACTTAGAATCAATCTCAATCGTGTGCGAAAGCTTTTTGCAGGCTTCTTCGGTTTGACCGTTTTTGAAGTGGAGGAGTGCTTGCTTGAATAATTCTTCGGGTTTCATGGCGGCAGTATAGCAGTTGTGTCTAGGGTCTGTTATTGAGAGTCGTTTCTCTGCTATAATTCGCGCTTATGAAATCAGCCAAAAAAGACGCCCCAGCTTGGGTTGCCATTCCGGTTTCCGTCATCACCTGGGTGGGAGCGATTATTTTTACGATACTGTATGTTTTAATCGGTTTTTTCATTCTTTTTCCGGTAACACTGTTGCGCGGGGATTATGCGCGAAAGTTGATTCACTGGAGCGCGATTCTTTGGGCGCGGTCGATTATTGCCGTGACACCGGTTTGGAAAATGCGCGCCGAGGGTTTACAGACAATTGATCAGAAGAAAACTTATCTGATCGTTTGCAATCATCAGAGCATGCTCGATATTTTGATTGTCGCCGCCAAATTGCCCGTACTTTTTAAGTTTCTCGCCAAAAAAGAGCTTTTCGATATTCCTTTTTTGGGCTGGCACATGAAATTAGCAAAATACATTCCCGTTGATCGTTCTAACCGCACCAGCCGGCATCAGGCTTTGATTGACTTGTCCGGCTGGCTGAATAAGGGTGCGAGTGTCTTATTTTTTCCTGAAGGAACCCGCAGCGTAGACGGTGAAATTCATGATTTTCGTCCCGCCGCGTTTAAGCTTGCGCGCGAAGCAGGGGTTGAGGTTTTACCTGTGGTGGTGGACGGTACCGGAGATGCTTTACCCAAGCATTCATGGCTTTTAAAAAAGCATGTTGAGTTTCGTTTGAGTGTTTTGCCCTCGGTGCCCATGAAAGATGTTGCGGACTCTGAGATTGAAGTTGTCCAAGAGCGCGTGCGCGCCGCCATGATTCAAAAGCTGAAAGAGTTGCGTGCTTAGACTTTTATCTCTTAATACATGGCAAGAACGCGGCCCCTGGCGCGAACGCTGGGAATTGATTTTCGCGGGTCTCAAATTTTATTTGCCCGACATTGTCGCGTTTCAGGAAGTCTTTAATATGGATTGGGCGGATGAAATCCAAAAACGCAGCGGTTTTCCGTATTTGTCTAAAAGCGGTCAAAACTCAGGACTTATTTTTCTTTCCAATTATCCTGTTTTGAAATCCGAATGCTTGACCTATAAAACCAAATCACCCAACGAAGATTACAACCGCTACGCTCATTTCGCTCTTTTTCAGGCGGGCCGAAAAAAAATAGCAGGGTTTAATACGCATCTCTCTTGGCTTTTGCCGGAGGACTCAATTCGCTTAGGTCAGACGGAGGAGCTGCTTCGCTGGAAATGTCAAAAAGCGCGTCGTTGGCTGGGGTTGGCGGGATCTTACCCGTCTTTTCTCATGGGAGATCTCAATTCGGCCCCGAATAAGCCGTCGGTTGAAATCGTCAAAAAGGTAATGAAAGACAGTTACGCTGAAATGAACCCCGGGAGCGAGGCGGTGACCTGGGATTACCGTAATCCTTACGCTGAAAGAGCCCGTGATCATATGCCTGAACGCCGGCTTGATTATATTTTCACAAAAGGTGTTAAGCTTTTAAAGTCCGAGCTCGTTTTTAATCAGTCGGATGCAAACGGAACTTATCCATCGGATCATTTCGGCGTGATGACGGAGATTGATTTATGACCGACTCAAGCCGTGCGAAAGAATACCAGCGAATTAAAAAAATGCTGTCGCTTGTGCATTTGCTTTTGACTCCGGCTTTACTTGCGCTGTGGGTTTTAACCCCTTTAGCATCCGAAACACGGCAAATGACCGTCAGTTTTACGGATAACCCGTGGATTCAGGTTGCTGTGTTTTTCGCGGTATTTTCGCTCTTCTTTTTCATCATCGATTTTCCTTTGTCCTTTTATTCGGGCTTTATACTTGAACACCGTTTTCAGCTTTCGAATTTAAGTTTATGGGGATGGATTTGGGAAATGAAAAAGCGCGCTGTTTTATCTTTTTTGTTTTCATTGGCGCTGATTCAGGGACTTTATTTTTTAATCCGTTTTCAGCCGGGTTCCTGGTGGCTTTGGGCTTGGGCAGCTTACGCGGGGGTGAGTTGGATCATGGGAAAACTTTTTCCGGTTTTTGTTGTGCCGCTTTTCTATAAGTATCAGACTTTGCCGGAGGGGGAGTTGCGCAGCCGCATCTTAAGTCTTTTGAGCCGATTTGGTTTGCCCGCAGCCAATATTTTTTCGCTGAATCTGAGCAAGACAACCAAAAAGGCGAATGCCGCATTTATGGGGCTTGGCAAAACAAAGCGAGTGGTGTTGAGCGATACCTTGCTCGAGCAGTTTACTCTCGCGGAAGTGGAACAGGTTGTGGCGCATGAACTCGGCCATTTTAAGCACGGTGACATTTGGAAACAGCTGGGTTTGGGGCTTGCGATTTCACTGCTTTGCTTTTATTTGGGTTATTTGGGCATGGAAAGCTTTGCTTTAGGTTTGGGTCTTCAGTCGGCGGCGGATCCCGCAAGCTTGCCTTTGCTCATGTTGATTTTTCTTGGTATTGCCTATATCAGTATGCCGCTGACGAATGGTTTTTCAAGAGTTTGTGAATACGCGGCAGATCGTTTTGCTCTGGAAGCTTGCCGTGATCGTGATGTTTTTGTTTCCATGATGGGAAAACTCGGGGCTTTAAATTTGGCGGATCCCGATCCGCCGGCATGGTATGAATTTCTTTTCTACGACCATCCTTCAATCAAAAAAAGAATTTTAGCGGCTCAAAAATGGAATTCGAAATGAAAGCCAACACAAGCGATCGGCGATTGACGATTGACTATGGCGTTTTCTTGGTTGTGGTTGTCTCGAGTCTGTTGTTTATGGTCTATTGTCCCTCGCTTTGCGCGACGGAAGAAAGTTTTGCCGGAAAGCGTGAAAAGACTCAATACGAACGGCGGCTTGATATGCTGGCTCAGCGCTATAGCCGCGCACCGGCGGGAACAGTGGATTTCCCCAAAGAGCTAATGGCGATTGATTATATAAACGAAGGGTACAGCCTTTTTCAGAAAAGTGAATATGATCTAGCGCTTAAAGCGGCTGAAGAAGCTTTGAAATGCGATATAAAAAGCCCAGTTGCGCATGAACTGAGCGGCGATATTTATTATCTGAAACAGAATCTTGTCAAAGCGAATGAGCATTACCGCGAAGCCTTTAAGCTGGAACCGGTTTCACGACTGAAAGATAAGCTGGAAAAGTTAACGCGCGAGACAGAAGTCGAAAAAAGTTTCGATACCGTCGAAGAAGAGCATTTTCTGATCAAGTACAGCGGCAATCAAAACGAGTATGAAGGTTTTGAGTTGAAGACCATGTTGCGCGATACTTACCGTGAAATCGCGAAAGAGTTGGCGCATTATCTGAATCATAAAACCACCGTGCTTTTTTATGATGCCGATAAGTTTCACGCGGCCGGCAATCTGGCGCATTGGATCGGCGGACTTTATGACGGCAAGGTGCGCTTGCCCGTGCATCCGCGCGGATTTGGCGAAAAACAGCTGCGTGCGGTTGCCCGGCATGAATTAACCCATGTTTTTTTGGATGATTTAGGCAAAAAGAAGACGCCGATTTGGCTGCATGAAGGTTTTGCTGTTTATCAGCAGAATAAAATCGAACCTTTGCCCGTGGCCTCTTTGCGCGTTTTAAAAGATGAAAGTAATTTGATTCCTCTGCATAGTTTGTTTAATCCGACGGTTTTTGAAAGCCATAAAAATGACGAGCAATGGATGGGGCTTTTTTACATGCAGAGCTATGATGTGGTGGATTATATTATTGGGCGGTACGGTGTTTTTTATCTTAAGCAAATGGCGATTAAATTTTCCGAAGAAAAAAATGCCGAACAGGTTATTTCGGAAACGCTTAAAATTTCAATCGAGAAACTGGAGAAAGAATGGAAAGCCTCATTGGCATCCGCATTCCTTTAACCCGCCTTCGCGCCGGCTTGCTTTGTTTTCGTTTTAAAAGCCAAGACGATCGCTTTGTGTCTTCGGTGCGTGAGCAGGGTTTGCTACAGCCATTGACGGTTGCAGCTCATGGCAAAAATTATGTTGTGATTGACGGGCATAAACGCTTGGCTGTTTTGAAAAAGCTGAAAATGAAAACAGCTCCTTGCTTTGTAATTGAAAAAACTGCGGCGCCGGAACGGCTGCTTGCCGCGTTAGCCCTGAATCAGGGGAGCCGGTTTATGGATACGGAAATAGGCCTCATTCTGAACCGTGCCGGAAGCGAGTTTGGTTTTTCCGAAGATGTGGTTGTGAAAAAAATTATGCCGCTTGTGGGGCTCACTCCCAGTGTCAAGGTTTTACGCCAGTATCAAGCGGTTGCGGCGCTTCCAAAAAATATTTTTGATTTGGTTTGTTCGGGTCAGCTGCCTTTTCACGGAGCTGCGGGATTGGCTCAATTTAAAACGGAAGATAAAGATTATTTAGCCGCGAATGTTTTAAAAAAAATAAAACCTTCGGCAAGCCAAATGGCGCATTTATGTGAATGGTGGCTGGATTTAACTCAGATTAAAAAAGAGCCGGTTCGGCTTTTACTTCAGAAAAGCAAAGTATTTCCGCAAATTAAACAGGCGGATGTTCGAATGCGGACCGATTTGTATTACAAAGCCATCCGAGCGTTGCGTTTTCCCGCTTTGGTGAGCCGGGAAGCCGCTTTTCGCGACACGGTTAAGGCGATTCTCAAAGGAGATTCGAGCCTTGAATTGCGAGCTCCCGAGAGCTTTGAGCAGGAAGGGCTTTTTTTGCAGGCGCATATTCGCAGTCTAAAGGGGGTTGAGCAGGTTGAAAAGGCGATCATCAACCTGAAGAAGCAGGCGCCTGCCTTGTTTGACACCCTCCTCTGATTTGTCTATCATCTCCAATTCTTTGATACGCTTTGATTTATGGAAAAAATGAAACAGTTAAAAATAGGTGTTTTGACCGTCTTGGTTGCCTGTGCGGCCTGGGCTTACCCCATTGTGTCTTTTGGAGCTGAAGCCCGTGTCATTGCAACCTTGGATCGCGTTCAGGCGGCCGTGGGGGAAGATGCTTTTTTAACCGTACGTATATTGGACGGAAAGGGCAATATTCAGGCGCCGGAGTTCCCTCCGATTCAGAATTTGGACATTCATTATGCAGGGCGCGCTTCCCGCATGACACTCGTGAACGGAGTCTCATCTTCCAGTCTCGATTTTAGCTATATTGTTTCCGCCAAACGCGCCGGCTCTTACACTTTACCGGCTTTATCCATTTCAGTTAGCGGAGTTAATTTACAAACTCAACCGATTCATTTTGAGGTGCGTGACTCAGGTTCGGCCCCTCAGTCCCGAACTTCCTCTTCTTCTGCCTCCGGCACTTCGACGATGCCGCAAACGGTGAAGCCTTCGAACGCGCAGCCGCCCGCGGGCGCGGATAACCGGATTTTTGCGGATGCCCAGCTTTCTAAAAAGACGGTTTATCAAAACGAGCAAGTTCTTTTAAATTACGCGCTCTTTACCAGCTTTGATACCCGCTATGAAGGTTTTGAAACCGAACCGGAGTTAAGCGGTTTTTGGATCGAAGAGTTTCCGATGGAAAAAGAAGTTCCGCGTGAAATGGTGTCGATCGGGGGACGGCGATACATTAAAGCTGAGATCAAAAAAGTAGCGTTGTTTCCGACCGCGGCCGGAAAATATACGATTCAGCCCGGGCAAATTAAAACCACCATTAAGCAGGATCAGCAGCAAGACAGCGTTTTCGATGATTTTTTCAATGACAGCTTTTTTAACGGCGGAAACTTTTTTTCAAAACGTGAGACACGGTTATTAAGCCCGCGCCCGCTTGAAGTTGAAGTCAAGGCGCTGCCTGATGCGGGTAAGCCGGCTAGTTTTCAGGGCGATGTCGGACGTTATCAAATGAACGCGACCATGGACCGCGGTGAAGTGAAGCAAAATGAGCCGGTAAAAATGACATTAGTGATTGAGGGTACGGGTAATGTGGATCGGGTGAACCGTCCTAAAATTCCCGATTTAAAGGGCTTTCGCACGTATGAAGCTGATTCAAAGTCAGAAATTTCACGGACGCAGGATTTTATTTCCGGGCGAAAAACATTCGAAGTTGTTTTTATTCCCAAGGATGAAGGCAAGATGTTCATTCCGCCTTTGGAATTCAGTTTTTTTGATCCGGTGCAGGGCGTTTATCAGACATTAAGAACACCGAATTTTCCGCTCACCGTTCTTAAAGGCGAAGCAGGGGCTGATTTGCCGGAAGAAGTTGCCGTACAAGAGGATCTTAAAAAGAAAGTTCAAGTCGAAGGAAAAGATATCCGCTATCTTGAGACGCGCGTTCCGGCGCCGGATTTTTTACAAACAGCAAGGTCATTTGCCATCAGTATTTTGGCCGTTCTCAATTTTTTGTTTTTAGCGCTCGCCGGATTTTTTATTTACCGCAAGAATCATGAAGCTTATGTTTCTCAAAACCGCAGCGCGTATCGTTATAAAAAAGCCAAATCGGTTGTCATGAGCGAAATCAACGCTTTGAAAAAACTGGTGCATGAAAAAGACATTGCTTCGCAGACTGAATTTTTTAACTATCTCGAAAAATCCATGAACCAGTATTTTGCGGATAAATGGAATCTTTCGGCTTTTGGCACGACACGGTTTGAAATTGACCGCCGTTTACGGCAGGAATTCGGCCAAAAAGATGAAACTTGTCAGGAAGTCATGGATATCTATCATTTATGCGATGAGTCCCGGTTTGGTCGCGGGCTGATTCCGGAGTCATCCAAAGAGCTTGCACTGCGTGTTTTTGAAGAGGTTGTCCGTTACATGGAGAAAAAGAAATGAAGCGGTCTTCAGCGTGGTTTTGTTTCGCCGCTCTTTTGGCTTGTTTCCTTTTAAGCGGAAATAGTTTTGCCGATGAGCGCGCTCAGAAATGGGAAGAGGGAGCGGGTTTATATAAGTCAGGGAAATTTGCCGAGTCTGTCGCGGTTTATGAATCTTTATTGAATGTTTCAAAGCCATTTGAAAAAGCGGTGCTTTATTTTAATTTGGGCAATTGTTATTACCGTCTGGGGCAGTTGAATTTTGCGATTTTAAACTTTGAGCGCGCGATTTCGCTGCGTCCTTGGTATGCCGACGCGCGCTATAATTTGGCGGCGGCAAAAGCGAAGCTCGAGTATAAGATCGAAGATAAACGCGGTGTTTTCATTCGTTTGAACAGTTTGTTTTTACAATGGGTCAACGCGTCTGATTTTATTTTATTAGCGTTACTCTCATTGTTGGTTTTGTCGGTTTCAGTTTTGTTTTGGGCGCGCGCATCTCAGTCTTCTTCATTCTGGACATTTCCGAGAACCGAGATGGTTTTTTTGTCGGTGCTTTTTATCGTTTTATGGAGCTCCAAGCTTTTTTATGAGCGGAATTATCAGGAAGGAATCGTTATCGCGAAGGAAGCCGAAGTGCGTTACGGGCCTTCGCTTGATAATCAAAGTCTGATGAAACTGGGCGGCGGACTCAAAGTTTTTATTGTTGATGAGCGCGACGATTGGAGTCGCGTGGTGACTTGGAATGGTGAGACAGGCTGGATTCGAAACTCTGAAATTGGTAAGGTTAGGACATGACTATTTATTTGGCTCTGAGCTTTAAGCCGGAGTTTACTCCGGACCTATGGTCGTATGACCATGCTCAACCGCACATAGAACCTATAAGTTTTGAGGCAGTGGGGTAAAAATGAAAAAAAAATTCACCTCGAATAAACAGTCTTATGACGCGACAGGATGGCATTTTGGTCCTTATGGCGGGCGTTATGTTCCCGAGACTTTAATGAAGGCGTTGAATGAACTTGATGCCGCTTATCAAAAGATTAAGCGCGACAAAAAGTTTCAGGCCGAACTCAAGATGCTTTTGCAGGATTATGTTGGTCGTCCTAGCGCTTTATATGAAGCCAAAAACCTGACAAAGCATTTTGGCCGCGCGCGTATTTTTTTAAAGCGTGAAGATTTGAACCATACCGGCGCGCATAAAATTAATAACGCGATTGCTCAGGGGCTTTTAACGCGCAAGCTCGGGAAAAAGCGGATTTGCGTTGAAACAGGCGCCGGACAGCATGGCGTGGCTTCCGCGACCGCGGCTGCTTTACTCGGTCTTGACTGTGTGGTTTATATGGGAGCTTTGGATGTGGAGCGTCAGGCGCTCAATGTTTACAAAATGAAATTACTTAAAACCAAAGTTGTGCCGGTGACTTCAGGTTCGCAAACTTTAAAAGATGCGACTAATGAGGCTATTCGTGATTGGGTGACCAATGTAGACACAACCCACTACTTAATCGGCTCCGCGGTTGGGCCGCATCCTTATCCGGGGATGGTGCGCGATTTTCAAGCCATTATCGGAAAAGAAACTAAACAGCAAATGCTGAAAAAGACCGGTCGTAATCCCGACTACTTATTGGCCTGTATCGGCGGCGGCAGCAACTCAATCGGATTTTTTAATGACTTTCTGCATTTACCCAAAGTAAAAATCATTGGCATTGAAGCGGCGGGAAAAGGCGTGAACACGGAAGAGCATGCGGCTTCGATTACAAAAGGGAAGCCCGGTATTTTGCATGGCATGAAAAGCTATTTGCTTCAGGAAAACGGCGGGCAAGTCAAACTGGCGCATTCGATTTCCGCGGGGCTCGATTATCCTTCGGTTGGACCGCAGCATTCTTGGCTGAAGGACACAGGCCGCGTGAAGTATGACACAGCGACGGATGCCCAAGCGCTGGAAGGATTCAAGCTTTTGACCGAAATAGAGGGGATTATGCCTGCCCTTGAAACCGCGCATGTATTCGGCTATTTATCCAAATTTATGCCCAAAACTAAAAAAAGTGAAACTGTGGTGATTTGTCTTTCCGGCCGCGGCGACAAAGATATCAACACCATTCAGCAATATTTGTAATATGAAAAAAACATTTTTAGAAAATCGTTTAGAGTGGACAACGCAAGCGGCGATCAAAAGCGGCGATAAAATTTTCTGCGCTTTTTTAACCGCTGGATTTCCGAATCTGAAAACTACCGAGGCTTGCATTTGGGAATGCGAAAAAGCGGGTGTCGATGTTTTGGAATTGGGATTTCCTTTTTCCGATCCTTTGGCGGACGGTCCGACGATTCAAAAAGCGTCGGAAAAAGCGATTGCCGGCGGAGTACGGGTTGAGCATGCTTTTGCGTTGATCAAAAAAATGCGTAAGCAAGGCCTTAAACTTCCGGTGGTTTTTTTCACTTATTTAAACCCGGTTCTGAACTACGGTTATGAAAAATTTGTCAAAGAAGCCAAGCAATCGGGATTTGACGGGGTATTGATTCCCGATTCTCCGCCGGATGAAGAAGCGTCGCTTCAGGCGCTTTGCCACAAGCAAGGTTTGTCTTTTGTGTTTTTGATCGCTCCGACAACTCCGCCGGCACGAGCCCGCGTCATTGCCGAAACTTCTTCGGGATTTATTTATTATGTTTCGTTGCGCGGTGTTACCGGCGCGCGCGCGGCTTTGTCGCAGGATTTGTACGGTCATTTGCAGCAAGTGCGGAAATTGACGAAGAAAGCGGTTTTGGTGGGATTTGGAGTCTCGACACCCGATCAGGCAAAAAAAATTGCCGGACTTTCAGACGGAGTGATTGTCGGCAGTGCGTTGATTCAGGAAATTCAAAAGTCGGGATTCACTGCAAAAAAATTCGGTGCTTTCGTCGCGCGGATGGTGCGTGCCGCGAAATCCGCGCGGTAATGTTCAGCTCTGTGCTGTTTCGTTTGTCTTGGCGCGTGCGTAACCGGTATACAACTGCAAGAGATGCTTAATAATCAACCCATTCTGGGAATTGACCTGGGCGAGAAACGCACCGGAGTCGCTTTGGCAATTATGCCTGAGCGCATGGCCGTACCGCTTGTGGTGATTGCGCATAAGGATGACGCGGAGCTGGCGCGTGAAATCGAGAGTTTGATGCGTAAACACTCAGCGCAGACGATTGTGGTAGGATTACCCATCGATTTGAATCACGCGCAGGGGATTGCGGCGCAAAAAATACGAGCGCGGGTGGAGAAAATTAAATCGGTGACCGGCGGCGAATGGATTTTTGTGGATGAAAGCTATACAACAAGAGAAGCTCAGGATTTTTTAATTCAGTCGAAAGTCAGCCGTCAACGCCGCAAAGAAGTGATTGATAAACTAGCGGCTCAAAACATATTACAAAGTTATTTGGATTTAAATAAATGACCGACTATCAGGTTTCAAAATTAAAAAATGGCGTGCAGGTTTTGACCGTGCCTATGCAGGGACGCCAATCTTGCGCGGTAGGCGTTTGGATTCGTGCCGGAGCTCGCTATGAGTCTTTACGTGAGGCAGGTATATCCCATTTTCTTGAGCATATGCTTTTCAAAGGAACCGTCACCCGGTCCGCTCAGCAGATTAAACAGGCGGTGGAAGGCGTAGGCGGAGTGATGAATGCTTTTACAAGCGAAGAGATGACTTGTTATTTCGCAAAGCTCCTCAGGCCGCATATGCCGGTGGCGATGGAAGTTTTGGCGGATATGGTGCTTCATTCCACTTTTCCGAATGAAGAGGTTGAAAAAGAGCGGTCCGTGATTTTGGAAGAAATTAAAATGTATAAAGACCTTCCGTCGCATGAAGCGCACGAAAAAATGTCGGAATTGCTTTGGAAAAATCATTCCTTGGGCCGGCCGATCGCCGGAACCGTGAAAAGCGTGATGGGACTCAAACGCAATGATTTGGTCAATTACCTAGAGCGTTTTTACGGCCCCGCGAATGTCGTGGTTTCCGTATCGGGCGATGTGAAGCATGCGGAAGTTATGAAGCTTGCTCAAAAATGGTTTGTCTTTAAATCGCAAGTTCCCAAAAGCCGTTTTAAGAAAGCTGGGTTTTCTCGCGGCGGTGAAAAGGTTTGGATTAAAAATAAAAAGATCGAACAAACTCATTGGGTGATGGCGTTTGAGGGATTTGCCCGAACCCATCCGGACCGTTACAAGGTAAGTCTGCTGCATGTTCTTTTGGGTGCCAATATGTCGAGCCGTCTATTTGAAGAAGTGCGTGAGAAACGCGGATTAGCTTATGAAATTAAATCCGGCTTAGTGTCTTATCTTGATACCGGCGCGTTTATTATCTCGGCCGGAGTGGAAGCCAAAAAAACGCCTGACAGTATTCAGGTTGTTTTGAATGAGCTGCGGCAAATTGCCAAACAGCCTCCTTCCGCGGAAGAGCTGAAGCGGGCCAAAGATTTTTTTATGAGCCAGATTTGCATGGGTGTGGAGGATACGTTGGATCATCTGTTGTGGGTGGGCGACCGTGTTTTAAACGGACGTGACGTGCCCGATTTGAATCATATCCGTAAAAATATTGAATCGGTAACGCCTCAGCAGGTGAGCCGGATCGCGGCGAAAATTTTTCAAAGTTCAAAACTTTATTTTTCAGCGGTGGGCCCTATTTCTTCGGATCTTCAGCGTAAGATGAAAACGGCTCTTAAGGAGAAATTGTAATGTCACGGAAAGTCTGGATCGCGCCCAGTTTGCTTTCAGCGGATTTTGGTAAGCTGAGCGATGAAATTAAAGATGTCGAAAAAGCGGGATGTGATGTCATTCATGTGGATGTCATGGACGGGCATTTTGTCCCCAATCTGACGATTGGCCCCATTGTGGTGAAGGGAATCCGTAAAGCCACAACCATGCCTTTGGATGTACATTTAATGATTACCGACGCGGTCAAATACATTCCCGAATTTATTAAAGCGGGTTCGGATTGGATTACTTTTCATGTGGAATTGACGGAACAAGTCGTGGTCGGCATTCAGCTCATTAAGGCCGCGGGTAAAAAAGCGGGTTTATCACTGCGCCCCGGAACTCCGATTGAAAGTTTGAAACCCTATTTAAAAGATCTTGATTTGGTTTTGGTCATGTCGGTTGAGCCCGGATTTGGCGGGCAGTCGTTTATGGCGGACCAAATGCCGAAAATTTCCGCTTTGCGTAAAATGGGTTTTCAGGGATTGATCTCAGTCGATGGCGGAATTGATCCTGTTACCGCGAAACAAGCTCTGGCCGAAGGCGCGGATATTTTGGTCGCGGGCAGCGCGATTTTTGCTAAACCAGACCGCGCAGCGGCAATTCAGAGTTTTCGCAGCACGATAGCGGAGTGCTTGAAATGATTTTAGCCGATAAAATTCGCAACTTTTCGATTATCGCGCATATCGATCATGGTAAATCCACCATGGCAGATCGTCTGCTACTGCATACCGGCGCGATTACACAGCGTGAGTTCCGAAATCAGCTTTTGGATGATATGGATTTGGAGCGTGAGCGCGGTATCACAATCAAATCTGCCGCAGTACGCATTAAATACGGCGATTACACTTTAAATTTAATCGATACTCCGGGACATATTGATTTTACTTATGAAGTCTCCAAAAGTCTGGCCGCTTGCGAAGGCGTCCTGCTCTTGGTGGATGCTGGGCAGGGCATTCAGGCGCAGACAGTAACCAATCTTTATTTAGCGATGGAGCGTAACCTTGTTATCATTCCCGTCATTACTAAAATTGATTTACCGACGGCTGAGCCGGATAAAGTCAGCAAGGAAGTTGCGCAGTTTCTCGGCATTGATGAATCAGAAGTTCTGCGCGCCAGCGCCAAATCGGGTGAAGGCACAGACGAAATTTTAAAAGCCATTATTGAACGTATTCCGCCGCCGAAAGGGGATCCGAAAAAACCGCTGAAAGCTCTTATTTTTGATTCGAAGTTTGACAGTTACAAAGGTGTGATTTGTTATTTTCGTGTTATGGAAGGAACGATCCGCGCGAAAGAAAAGATTAATATGATGCAGGTCGGCGTCACTTATGAAGTGGAAGAAGTCGGCGTTTTTTCTCCTAAGGCAACTCCGGTGGATGCCGTCACGGTCGGTTCCGTCGGCTACTTGACCGCCACGATTCGCAATGTCGCGGATGTGAAAGTGGGGGACACGATTACGCATGTGGAAAATCCCGCCAAAGAACCCTTGGACGGGTATCAGGATATTAAGCCGATGGTTTTTTGCGGGCTTTATCCGATTGAACAAGATGAGTTTACTGCTTTGCGTGAAGCGCTTGCGAAATTAAAACTCAATGATTCTTCTTTTACTTATGAGCCTGAGTCTTCCGCTTCACTCGGTAACGGTTTTCGCTGCGGTTTTTTAGGGTTATTGCATATGGATATTATTCGTGAGCGGCTGGAGCGTGAGTTTGATCAGGTGCTGATTGTGACCGCGCCGAACGTAGTTTACGAAGTCTTTAAAACCAATGGCGATATTGTGATGGTTGAAAACCCGAGTGATTTACCGAATCCTTCCATGATTGCTGAAATTGCCGAACCGTATATTCGAGCGCATGTCATGGTCCCGGCGGATTCTTTGGGTGTGGTGATGAAGCTTTGTCAGGACCGCCGCGGCGTTTATAAGAGCACGAATTTTTTGGATCCCACACGCGTGGTTTTAGAATATGAAATTCCTTTTGCTGAAGTGGTGTTAGACTTTTATGACCGCATCAAATCGTGTACCGCGGGTTACGGATCTTTGAATTATGAACTCATCGGTCACCGCCCGGCACACGTCGTGAAGCTGGATATTTTGATTAATACGGAGCCTGTCGACGCGCTTTCTTGTATTGTTTTTCGCGATAACGCGTATGAAAAAGGCAAGACTATGGTAGGTAAACTCAAAGAAGTGATTCCGCGTCAGTTATTTGAAGTGGTGATTCAGGCTGCGATCGGAAGTAAGATTATCGCGCGCGATTCAATTTCGGCGCTGCGCAAAAACGTGACCGCGAAATGTTACGGCGGCGATATTTCCCGCAAACGTAAGCTATGGGACAAGCAAAAAGAAGGTAAGAAGCGCATGAAGCAGATCGGCCGCGTTGAATTGCCGCAGGAAGCGTTTATTACCGTTTTACGAGTGGATACCTAATGCAGGAAATTTTGTTTAAAATTTTAACTTGGGGCGCGATTGCCGCGGTGGTTGGCTGGATATTATTTAAGGATTTATTTCGCGATTTTCAAACATTGAAACAAGATCCGAAGAAATTTGGACGGACGCTTTGGAAAAACTGGGGCGAGCCGCTTTTGGTGGCGGGTATTTTTGCGCTTGTTATCCGCACCTTTTTGTTCGCGCCGTATAAAATTCCGACAGGTTCGATGATTCCCACTCTTTTGGTCGGGGATAAGATTTTTGTCGAAAAGGTTTCTTACCGCTTTCATGAGCCGAAGCGCGGCGATATTATTGTTTTTAAATATCCGCAGGATCGGAAAAAAGATTTCGTGAAAAGATTGATAGCGTTACCCGGTGAGCGGGTTGAGATTCGCGGCGGGGTCATTCTTGTTAACGGAAATCCTTTAAATGAGTCGCCGTTTGCGGAAACGTACTATTATAATGTGGACAGGGATGACTGGAAGTTGGGTCATACCGGACAGGTTTTTGAAGTTCCTTCTCAGTCTTATTTTGTTTTGGGCGATAACTCCGCTAATTCATCGGATAGTCGTAATTGGGGGTTTGTTCCCCGGCGCGATGTAATCGGAAAAGCCAAGTTTATTTGGTGGCCTGTGCCACGCATTCGATCCGTAAAGTAAGAGCGTCTGTCTTTCCGTAAAAAACTCCCGGAAAAAGCTTAAGAAATCTTCTTTTTTTGCCGACAAATTAGCGTCACGAAATATTATTTATTTTTTGGGGAGTTTTTATGCAATCCGATCTCTTTAATTTGTCGATGTCCAACTCGTATGAGCGTCAAGCTTTTCAGCGTTCTTTCTTTGAACAGAAGTATACTTTCCGCTTTGATCAGCTGCTTGGCGCCGGAATTGCTTTTATTGTTTTTTTTGTGATGGTATTCGCTTGGGGGGCTGAGCATGGTAAGGCTGTTTCGCACCGTGAAATGGTGCGTGAAGGCGTTGTTTCATCCAAGGCAGTTGAGCAAACAGCCGCTTCAGTTACGGCACCTTCTGTGACCGAAGTGATTACTCAGCAAACAGCTCCCGCGACAGTCAATGCACCCAGCTCTGAAAATTTAGAAAGCAACACAGCTGAAGCTGTTCCCACAGCAGACGTTGAAGTGCCTAATGCCGCTACGGTTCAGGCAAGCGCAAAGTATACGATTGCCCATATGACTTACGTGAAAAAGGATCAGGCGACGAAAGAGATTGAACGCATTAAGTCAAAGGGATATGAATCATTTGTTGTTTCCAGCGGAAAATACTATCAGCTTTGCGTGAGCGGTTTTGAGTCCCGTCAGTCGGCGAATGAGGCTATGAAGAGTTTACGTACGAAGGGGATTGTTTCGTCGGATTCCTATATACGCAATATGCCTGTTTCCTGATTTTTAGCTTCTTTCGCGTCTTATAAAATACAGCTGGTATTTTCTTGTCCGCTTCCATATAATTTCCCCACTTTATTTTAATTAGTCAGGAGTATTTCAATATGTCACAGCATCGTAGTCTTCGCATTGATAGCGTAGGTGTAAAACACCGCAACGTCCTTAAACGGGGCGAAAAAGTTAAAAGACTTGAAGAAGAGGGTAAGTGGGACAAAGTGAGCAGTTCCGCCTATAAGCTCCCCAAAGTTAAGTCCATGAAAATCAAGGTGAAGGGTGGCGGAGCCAAAGAAAAGGCTGCTGAAGGAGCCGAGGCAAAGACAGCAGGTGCCGCGGGAGCAAAATCGGCAGCCGGAGCAGCGAAACCCGCAGCGGCAGGGGCTAAAACTGATGCAAAAGCAAAGAAGTAATCTATGATCACGATTCGTCGGTTTGCCGAGGGCGATCATGATGATGTCGTGGCATTGATTCAGGGCGTCATGAGCAAAGAGTTTTCCCAGGATGCGTACGCGTATCCGACGGCAGATTTGGACGCGATCAATGAAACTTACGGCGGGTTAGGCGAAGCTTTTTTTGTCGCGATTGACGGGAAAAAAGTTGTCGGAACCGTAGGTATCAAAAAAGAGGACGATCGTATTGCTTTTTTGCGCCGCATGTTTGTTTCACCGGACTACCGGGGACAGAAGATTGGCTCCAAGTTGGTACAGCGTGCATTGCAGTTTTGTGAAGAGGTTGGTTACGAGGAATTTGTTTTTCGCACCACTTCACGAATGACTCAGGCGATTGAATTGTGCAAGAGAAATGGATTTGTTCAACGCGCAAAAATTCAGCTCGGGCCGATTGAGCTTTTTAAGTTTGTAAGGGCTTTGCATCCTTTAAATAAGTAAAAGTTTATGTTGTTTTCATCCAGGGATAAAAAAACAAGCAGTTCTAAAATGCTAACAGAAGCAGAAATCAAAAGAAAACTTTACGGCGAATACGAAACGGTTTCGGGCGGAACTCATTCTTCTGCGCATGAAGTTAAAATGAGCGGACCTGCCTTTGAGTCTCAGGCCGTCAAAAAAAACACTTTAGACGCGCGCGTCAACGTTGCCTCCGCGGCTATCGGAGTGGGGGCGGGTGTCCGTCCTGCGACAGTTGCGCGCCCATCCACCGCATCGGTTCCTTTTTCTGATCGAGTCCAATCAAGCTCACCCAAAAAAAACTGGCAGCAAACCCTCAAAACTTCCGGACGAGTGGTATTGGGTTTTTTAGCGGGAATTCTTTGGAAAGCGGGTTCTTACTTGGTCAAGATTTTAGATTTTATTTTACGTATTTTAGATCCTCGCAAACCGCAAGCGCGCCGGCTTCTTTATTCCATCACGGCGTGCGTGATGGTTGCCGCTCTCTTTATGGGTGTATTTCGCTTAAATAATCAGCGGAAAAAGGCAATGCTTGGCGAGCTTCCGGCGGTTGCTAAAGTTGTTGTTTCTCCCGTCTCAGCGCCTTCTGTCTCAGCGGATCCCGAGCAGCCTGTTGTTTCTGAAAGCACCCAAGCGGTTGAGTTGACTCAACGCGAAGAGAGTCAGGAAATGATTTTGAAGGCATTAGAGAATTCGGCAGGAGTTGCTGCAGGGACTTCTTTGACCCCCGCGTTGGGAAACGGATCTGTTGCTTCCGTTTCGGCACCGGCTGGTAAGTATGTTATTCAGGTGGCAACTTATGCTGTTTTAGAAGACGCAAGCCGAATTATTCAAAATCTGAATCAAGCCGGATTTGAGTCGTTTTATAAGAAGCAGATCCGCAATTCAACGGGGCACTCTTTTTTTACGGTTTGTTTGGGACGTTTTGAGTCCTATACCAACGCACAAGAAGCACTGGCAAAGTTCCGGAAAGCTGCGGTTGCGCGCCCCTTTCAGGACGCTTTTATCCGAACCATGGAGCCCTAAATATGTGGGATGGCTTTAATAAAAGAAAATTTCCTCGAATTAGCTTAGATTGCCAAGTTTTTGTTTCTCCTCAGGGCAAAGAAAAGGTTTTAAGCTCGAAGACTGAAAATCTTGGTGCCGGCGGAGTTTGCCTCATTACGGAAGAGGAAGTAACCCGCTTTGAACGCTGCAAGTTTAAAATACAGATTCCCGGAACTGAAATAATTGACGGCAAGGGGAAGGTTGTATGGGTCATTCCCCGTAAAATGGCAAAAGACCCGCAAAAAACCTATGATGTCGGCATTGAGTTCACTGAGTTTGATAGCGACGGACAAAAACGCCTGATGCAGTTTTTAGCTGGCCACGCGGGCTAATTTTAGCTTTTTTCCTCTCTGTTTCGCTAAATTTTGAGCGCCTCTTTTTTTATTGTTCAGCTCTTGTAATTCCTTTTTTCGTGTGTTACGTTTTCCAATGGACGGCAAGTTCTTTTCATTTTAGTACTAAGTTTTAGAAAGTCTCGTAGGAGGCAATTATGAATAAAGACAGAAGAAAATTTAAAAGATTTGATGCGTATATGAGCATTAAGTTTAAGTCGCATGATGATAAACATTTGCATGGGATGAGTCTGAGCAAGGATCTTTGCCGTGACGGCTTGCGTATTAACGCGCCCGCGGTGCTTCAGGAAGGGCAGCTTCTTGACTTAGAAATTAATATTCCGGATGATCCGAAAACCATCCATACCGCAGGACGTGTTATGTGGGCGCGGCCCTCCACGGGCGAAAATCAGGGATTTGACCATGGCGTTAAATTGCTTGAGATGGATCCGGTGGATAAATTTCGCGTGCTGGATTATGCCTACAACTACTGGCTTGAAAACAAAGTGACTGATTTCAATGACCCCGAAGACTCGGAGTTAATCGGATAAGATTCAGTTCTCCGATATGCCTTCCAAATTGATTTTGGCTCTTGACCTTGGGACAACCGGGGTGAGGGCGATTCTTTATACTCCCCAAGGTTCTGTTGCCGGAACCGCTTATACTTCTTTCCGCCAATATTATCCAAAGCCAGGCTGGGTCGAGCATGACGCCGTTGAGATTTATGCTTGCATCTTGCGTATGATTAGTCAGGCCCAAAAAGAGGCGGGCTGTGACTCATCGCAAATCTCCGGCATTGGTATTACCAATCAGCGTGAGACCGTTGTTGTTTGGGATCCGCGAACCGGACAGCCTTTTTATCGAGCGATAGTCTGGCAAGATCGCCGGACGGAAGATGTTTGCAAGCGGCTTAAGCATCGGTCTCAAGAACCTCTTATCCGCTCTAAAACAGGACTTGTCTTAGATCCTTATTTTTCAGCTACCAAAATTGATTGGATTTTGAAGAATGTGCCCCGTATCAAATCTGCGTTACGTCAAAATAGAGTTTTAGCGGGAACGATTGATTGTTGGGTGCTTTGGAAGCTGACAGGAGTTCACGCAACTGATTACACGAATGCGTCCCGCACTTTACTTTTCAATATCCACAAAAAAGAGTGGGACCCCAAACTGCTCACAACTTTTCAGGTGCCTCGAGCGATTCTCCCCCAGGTGATGCCCAGCGGAGCGCTGTTTGGTGTGACTCGCGGCCTGAAGGGGCTTACGGATGGTATTCCTGTTCACGCGATATTGGGCGATCAGCAAGCGGCTCTCTATGGTCAAGGATGCGTGAAGCAGGGTGATGTTAAAAATACTTATGGTACCGGCTGTTTTATGGTGATGAATGCGGGCAATAAAAGGCCAAAATTAGTGAATGGATTATTGACAACGCTGGCAGCCGGATCAGACGGACATCCGGTTTATGCCTTTGAAGGGGCTGTGTTTATTGCCGGCGCGGTGATTCAATGGCTTCGCGATGAGCTTAAGATGATTAAAACTACCGAAGAAACTGAAGCTCTTGCCAATTCCGTTTCTGACACGCATGGAATGGTGATGATTCCCGCATTTGTGGGATTGGGATCGCCCTATTGGCGTGCGGATATTCGCGGTTCGATCAGCGGATTAACAAGGGGCGTGTCGCGGGCGCATTTTGTGCGGGCGGCATTGGAGTCGATTGCTCAGCAATCAGCGGATGTTTTGATTTCGATGCGGAAAGCCTCCGGGTTGCCAATTCGTGAAATGCGTACGGATGGAAAAGCCTGTCATAATCGGTTTCTGATGCAGTTTCAGGCGGATATTACGGGACTGACCGTTAAAGCCTCGGAACAAGCGGAACTTACCGCCTGGGGGGTCGCGCGTTTAGCCGGCGAGAGAGTTGGTTTTTGGAAGGGAAAAGGATCATTTTTAAAGTATCGAAAGTATGTTCCCAGATTTAGCCTTTCCCGCAGAAAAAAAATCCGCGCAGATTGGATGAGTGCCGTTCAGTTTGCTTTGTCTAAGAAGTAAATTCCTCCAAAAATTGGATTGATCCGCTGAATTAATCAGAGAATCTTACCCGTAAAAGATTTCACCAAAGTGCCGATACATAGGTACATGAAATTTTTACCTTTCAATCGAAAATTCGAAGTTAAGTCTCAAAAAGATTACGCTATCCAGCATGTTCCCATTTTTTCAGAGTTAAGCCGAGATGAGAAAGATGCGGTAAGCCGAGCCTCAAAGCTGGTTGATTACAAAAAAGATGATTTTGTTTTTGAAGAAGGCGCCGAGCCGGTTGCTTTTTACGTTGTGGTATCGGGTCTTTTCAGGCTGACTGCTTTGTCGAAATCCACCGGGATTGAAAAAAAGATCGTGGATCTCTATCCCGGAGATCATTTTGGTGAGACATCTATTTTAACGGGGAATTTGCATCGCACCGCGACTGCCCGCGCCAAGACGGACGGTGTTTTGATTGTTGTCGCCAAAGAGGAATTTGAAAAGCTCATTAAGAAAATTCCCGCGCTTTCATTGCAGTTGAATCGCTCCCTCGGACGGCGGCTGATCCAGACGGACCCCGGGCACAGTAAGCATCGGCGTGAAGTTCATATCGCTTCGGTTTTGGCGATGCCCGATTACTCTCATTGTGAATCTGTCATGCGCCGCTTTACCCATACTTTACGGCAGGTGGATCCTCGGAAAGTTATTTTTGTGGACTTGACTCAGGCTGGTCTTTTTTTACCCGAAGGAGATGCTCCGGATTCATTAGGGGTTGAAGAGGGGTTTGATATTGATCAAACCGACTCTTATGTGCATTCGCCGCACCCTGATTTTGACAGAATTCAGCTTAAGCTTTTATCGCAAGACTTTAATCTTGAAAAAGTGTTTTCAGAGATTTTGACGCACTTAACTTACAGGTACGATTACATGATGCTGTTGCTGCCCGATCTGAAGCATCCGCTATCGAGAATGGCGCTGCATTACTCAGACCGCGTTTATTTGTGGGGGCAAGGTGATGAGACGGGTGTTAAGGTTGCGCAAGAAAAAGTAATCAGTTTGAAAGAAGCCTATGGGTTTTCCCGCAAAGAGCTTAAGTTGATTTTTCAGATTGGGGAAACCCGGGAGGTTGACTATCAATCCCTGCATGATTCGGCTCATACTATTTTTATTCCGTCTGAAACTGACCATCCGACTGATTATGAGAGGGTGCACCGCTACCTGGCAAAAGAGTGGTCGCGCAAGCTGGTTGGGTTAGCTTTGGGGAGTGGAGCGGCTTACGGGCTTGCTCATATTGGTGTGCTTAAAGTTTTAGAGCGTGAGGGAATTACGGTCGACGTGATTTCGGGATCCAGTATCGGCTCGCTTATCGGAACACTTTGGGCCGCGGGATATAGTGCCGCGGAACTTGAAAAACTGGTTGAGGGAATTGCCAGTCCGCGGAAAGCTTTTTTTGAGCTGATTGGTTTTTTTGATTTTCTTTTGCCTCATCATGGATTTTTTAGAGGAGATCAAATTTGCCGTTTCTTGGCCAAGTATTTGGGACAAAAAACGTTTCAGGATTTGAATATTCCGACCAAAGTGGTTGCGGTTGATTTGTATAGTTCACAGCAAGTGATCTTTGAAAGCGGACGTGTTTTGGATGCGGTGCGGGCGAGTATTTCTATTCCCGGGGTGTTTAAGCCTTTTCCCTACAGGTCGAGTCATTTAATTGACGGAGGAGTTCTCGATCCATTGCCCGTAAGAACTTTAGTCGAGGACGGTATTCATAAAATTATTGCGGTGAATGTACTGCCTTCACCCGGAGATCGGGTTAAAAAACAAGAACTTGACCGAGAGCATGCCCACAAGCAAATCAATCAAAAGAACCCATTGAAACGGTTTTTTGCGAAGGTCTTGTACAAGTTAAATAAGCGGTATAGCGCCAATGTTTTCAACGTGCTTATGAATACAATTCAGTTTATGGAATACGAAATGGTTAAAACCTGGGCCAATGAGGCCGATGTATATGTTCACGCAGTGGTTCCCGAGGGAAACTGGATTGAGTTTTTTCATCCGCAGAAGTTCATTAATGAAGGTGAAAAACAAGCTCAAGCTAAAATTCAACATATCAAACAGCTGGTATTGGGTTAGTAGGATATGCTATTCTTATAATTATAATTCGTTATAAAATACTATGACAAAGAAATTATTGCTTTTTACTTTTTTGGCGATTTTGTGTTTTGTGGCCGCCGCTTATTACTTTATCGTAAAGAAGCCCGCGAACTCAGCGAAAGCACCCCCGGCGAAGGCTGAGTCGGTTTCCGCGCCGGCGGTCTCTAAGAACATAGCGATACCTCAACCACCCAATGACGCGTCTTCGAAGCAGGCAATTGATGAAATTCGCCGCGAGCTTCAAAGTGTGATGGCTTTAAACGAGAAAATCAATCAAACGCATTCTTCCAAAGCCGCGCAGCTGCTGAAAATTCAAGAGCAGGCAGTTATTCATCAAAGAATTTTGGCAAACATTGAACAGATGAGTTCTATGCCCACGAAGTCAATGCCATCGCGTGAGGCCTTATTGGCTCAGGAAAAGCTTCGTATTATTCGTGAAGAAACTCTGCGTAATAAAAAGACTCTCGAAAAAATTCAGCCTGCTTCAAAAACCGTCTCATAAGGGCTTCCATGTCTGAGACGATTCCCAAGATCTTCTTTTCAACGGCGGAAAAATACAACACTCGGGTTGCCTTAGGATATAAGCACGCCGGAAAATTTCAGGGGCAAATTACCTGGGCGGAATGGGCTGTCGAAGTCAGACAAACGGCATTCGGGCTTGCAGCGATTGGTGTTGAGCGCGGCGATCGGGTTGGAATTTTAGCGGAAAACTCACCTTCGTGGACCTACGCTGATTTGGGTGCCCTTACATTGGGCTCTGTTGTGGTGCCGCTCTACCCCACGCTTTCCGCGGAAGATTTGGTTTTTATTGTGAAGGATGCAGGTCTAAAAGCTGTTTTTGTTTCTACCCCTGAGCAATATGAAAAAGTGCGCTGCTTTCAAAATGAAATCAAAATCATTACTTTTTATAACCACGCGCCCGCGCACACAACCAGTCTTTCAGTTTTGCAAGCTCATGGCGCGAAGTATGCGGAGCATCACCCTCAATTAATCGAAGATCGGCTGAATCAGATTTCCGAGGGGGATTTGGCGACCTTGATTTACACATCGGGAACAACGGGCATTCCTAAGGGTGTTATGTTAACCCATGGAAATTTTATTGAAAATTATCGCGGTTCAGCAAAGCGAATCACGATTACCGAGAATGATACTGCGCTTTCATTTTTGCCTCTTTCCCATGTGTTTGAGAGATTAGCCGGATATTATTTTATGGCTTTTTCCGGAGCGCGAATTGTTTACGCGGAGAGCATGCTGACTGTGGCAGAGGATATTAAGCAGGTTTGCCCGACAGTTGCCGCCGCCGTTCCGCGCTTTTATGAAAAGGTGTATGCTGTGATTCAGGCTAAGCTTCAACAAGGCGGAGCGGCCGCTCAGTTTTTGTTTCAAAAGGCTTTTGCTAACCGCAAAAAAATAAATCAAATCAAAGATGCCGGTGTAGCCGTTCCGTTTCGGCTGAAAGCGGCTGATGTGTTTTTCGACAAAATCGTTTTTAGTAAAATTCGCGCGGGGGTTGGTGGGAGAATCCGTTTTTTTATTTCGGGCGGAGCTCCTCTGTCGAAAGAGCTCGCGGAGTTTTTTTATTTGGCAGGTGTTTTGATTTTGGAAGGCTATGGTCTTACGGAAACCTCGCCGGTGATCGCGGTGAATACTCAGGCCGAGCACAGATTTGGAACGGTAGGAAAGGTGCTGGATAATGTTTCGGTTAAAATTGCCGAGGACGGTGAGATTTTAACTTCGGGCCCATGCGTGATGAAGGGGTATTGGAATAATTCGTCCGCAACCGCGGAAGTTCTTGCAAACGGCTGGTTTCATACGGGTGATATCGGAGAATTGGACGCGGAGGGTTATTTAAAAATAACAGACCGGAAAAAAGATTTGATTGTGACCGCGGGCGGTAAAAAAGTTGCTCCGCAAAAATTGGAAGCTTTGATGAAGCGGGACTCTCTTTTTACGCAGGTTGTGGCGCTAGGGGATAAGCGGCCTTATATCATTGCCTTGGTTGTGCTGAATCGCGCTGCGGCAGCCGAGGGGGCACAAGCTTTGGGTTTATCCGAAAAGCCTTATGAAGAATGGCTGTCTGATAAGCGTTTTTGCGCGTGGGTTGAAGAGCGCGTCCAGGTCCAGTTGAAAGAGGTCGCAAGATTCGAATCCGTTAAAAAGGTGGCTATCTTACCCCAAGAGTTTTCTATTGCCGCCGGCGAATTGACCCCGACATTAAAAGTAAAACGCAAGCATGTGATGGAAAAATACTGTGCAATCATCGACCAGCTTTATACATCGTCATAAGGTTATCCTTATCTCCCGGAAGTGAAACAGTGCCTCCGATGAGCGCCACATTGTGGCAGGATGGATTTTTCAAAGCTTCTGACGGAATCAATCTTTTTTACCGCATTTATCAGCCGGCTTCGCCCAAACGCGTGCTTTTTATTTTGCATGGATTCGGAGAGCACGCGCACCGATACGAAAAGTTTTCCCAGTATTTCCCCGATTTTCAAATTGCCATATTTGATATGCGCGGTATGGGGCAGTCTGAGGGGGAGCGGGTTTTTGTTGACTCATTTGAACGATATGAGTTTGACGCGCTCAATTTTTTTGAATTTATCGGCGACCGCTATCCCGTAGATGCGCCCCGCCTTTTTCTGGGCCATAGCATGGGCGGTTTAAACCTGATGCTTTTATGCGTTCAGCATCAATTGAAAGGCGAGCGGTTTATTTTTTCCGCACCCTGTTTTCGTGTTGCTGTGCCTTCTCCGGCGCTGGTGCTTAATCAATGGATTCATCGCTTTAATCCGCGTTTTTGCTATCACAATCCCGTGTACTACAAAAATCTATCCCATTGTGAATTTGAAATACTGTCGTATAAAAATGACCCCTGGATTATGCACAAAATGACCGCGCGGCTTTTAAATGAAATGGTGCTTGCCGGGAAAAAGATTATGGATTTGAGCGCTATTCATTTTCAAAAACCGGTGCATTTTTTATTGGCGGGGGAAGATCGTCTTGTTCGAACGGAAGCGGCACAAAAAATTTATGAGCGCGTTACAGCACCTTCTAAGACCTTAAACATTTATAAAAACTTTTATCATGAGATTTTTAATGAGACAGATCAGCTCCGAGTTTTTCATGATTTACAGAAATTGATACCCTCTGACTGCCTACCATAAATTAGTCTAAATAGAATCTTTTTAGCCTTTTTATTCAAAATAAATAGCAAAAAAGATCAAAAAATCAAAAAAAGTTAAATAAATTTCACATGTTTATGTAAGTTGTTTATTTTAAATGACTTAGAGATAAGTTATTTTTAGCTAAAATTTGACTTTATAAGAATCAGTGATTATATTTACTTTTGTGGTTGAAAAAAAATTTAAAATTATTAATATTCTCGAGCTTACAAAACATTTTTAAAAAGATTATTTTAAATACAATAGCAAATCAAGGACGGCAGAATGTTTAACCAAAGCAGTATCTTTCGCAAGTGCCTCAAGCTCTCCGCGATGATTCTTCTGCCTCTTTTTACTTTCACCAGTGTTGTCCAAGCGGATACAGCCGCTGCCATCGGCCATGGCTCACAGCCGGTAACGCCGCGTATCGATTCTGCCCCTGTTAGCCGGCTCGATCTTCTTTCTGATTTCCCGGCTGAGTTTGGAACCATTAAATCTAAGTTTCAGGGCGGCGATCAATTTGTTGTTCATATCCAGGACGCGCATATCAACGAAGATGCCCAGAAGAATATCGCAAAGCTGATTAAGTATTTTGAAGATAAGCACAGTCTGGGGCTTGTCAGCGTGGAAGGTGCGTGGGGCGATATCAATACCCGTCAGTTTCAATTTGTTAAGAATAAGGAAGTCCGCACTGCCGTCGCGGATTTCTTTTTGCGCCAGGGACGTTTAAGCGGAACGGAATATGCCGTTATCGCAGACCATATTCAGTCTGCCGTTTATGGCGTTGAAGATGAGACGCTTTATTATCAGAATAAACAAGCCTATTTGGACGCTCTCAACCTCAAAGCCAAAGGGGAAGAGGTTTTAGTTCAGCTCCACAAAGTTTTAAATGACGTAAGCCGTTTTATTTTTTCCACAGAAGTTCGCGATTTAAATGCGAAACGCCTTGTTTTTCAGCAAAGCGGTCATGATTTGGTCGCCTACGTGCGCGCTTTGCAGGCGATGGCCGAAAAAAATGAAATTAACATTGCTGAATACCCCGGAATGCAATCCCTGGTTGAGCTTACCGAACTTGAAAATCAAATCAACTTTGATAAAGCCGAAAAAGAAACAGACGCTTTAATTCGCGGTATCAAAAAACTTTTGCCTGGCGAAATGCTGACCGAGTTTTTGACTAAAACCGTTCACTATCGCATGAAGAAAATGCGCCGCGGGCAGTTCTACGGCTATCTTTTGGGGTTGGCCCGCACAGTGTTGCCGAGAGATAAGCAGGAGTCTTCCGCTAATGCTTTAAGCTATCTCCGCTATATTCAGGTTTATGAGAACATTGATTCCGGGCTTTTTGAAGAAATCTCGCGCCTCGATGGATCGGTGCGTGATGCTGAGTTTTCGACGGATGACCAAAAGAGTTTGGACCGCTTGTGGAGAATTTATGACATCTCCTCCAAGCTTTTTGATTTCACTCTGACGAAAGACGACGCGCAGTTTTATTTTGATCACCGCGCTGAATTTAGCAGCCAAACTTTTAAAGCTTATCTTGAGCCCAAGCTCAAAGAGTACCATTTCTCCTACGGACTGCCGTCCTTGGAGGTTCTTGATCGGGACTTACCGCGCCTTGAGAAGTTTTACGACTTCGCCATCAAGCGTGATAGCGTCCTGATTGAGAACGCCCTTGCCAAAGCAAAATCAGGGAAACACGCGCTTTCTGCGATTGTGACCGGCGGTTTTCATACCCCGGGTATTGAACGCCATTTGCAGGATCAGGGAATTTCCTACCTCGTTGTTACGCCGAAAATCACCAAAGCCATCGACCAAACCAAAGATGCCAAGCTTTACGAAGATGCTCTGAAAGGCGTGCCGCTTAAGATTGAAAAACAAATTGATCAAGCCATGGCAGCTCATAAAAAGGCGGCTTTGAACGACCCGCGTTTTCAATTGGCGGCGATGCTTGCTCTTTTGAAAGCATCCCCCGACTTTGAAGTTTTACTTGATGTGCTGAGTCTTGCTAACGCTGCCGGCGCAGTTGCGCCCATGGTTGGGACAAAAGTAGAAAATGGAGAGCTGAAGTTAGATGGACAACCATTTGCTTTGGTCGAAGCGGAAGATGGCTTCAAAATCTATGCGGTTCATGATGAAAGCGGCAAAGTACTGCCCTTGTTTGTAGCCGAAAAGGATGGAGTTCAAATTGTTTATCAGTTAACGCCAAATTTAGAAGGCGAGGGAGCAAAATCAGCATTAGAAACTTTATCGTTGCCGAATGGCAGTAAGACATACAGTTTTGTTAGAGCGCAGCTTCCCGAAGGCGCAAAGTTGGTCGCAATTTCCCGCTCGGAATCACGTGTTGAGCGACGGCAGGAGGAAGCTCCGATAACGCAAAGGGGAGGGGTTGAAACTCAAAAGAGACAAGTGTCAGCTCAAGAAAAAGTTGAAGCCATGAAAGTCTTGAGTCTTCTTTTATCTGATGGCGAAGAAGCTGCTTTTGCAGAATTAAGGGATGAAATTGTTTTTACTCGGGATAGTAAACGCATCGCGTTTCTCCGTGACTGGATGGATTATCTTAATTATGACAAAGGTGTTCGCGTTTTAGAACTGCGGGATTCTTTGGACGCACTCGTTGCGGATGGACAGCTCAATAAAAACGGAGAAGGTGATAGCGCTGTTTATTCTCTTAAGACAGAAGCCACTGTGTCTGCTGAACCGGTGATGCCGGAAAGTGAAGACGCTAGAAATCAGCTCATAGAAGGCAGGTTTGCTGCTCTCTTGACAGAAAACACAGCAAGATTTGTTGGTGCTGCCGATCTGCAAGGTGATGGTGTAACTCTCGCTGAAGCGGATCAATATTTAAGTGCAATGAGCGAAGAGGTGCGAGCGACTTTAGTGCAGGATGGAAGCAATCAAAGATATAGATTGCGAAGCCCTGCGGATGTTTCTGATCAGCAGATCATTGACGTGATTACGGATGTTTTAGAGAAAAATAAAGGCCGGGCAACACGCGAAACAATCGAAGATGAATTAGATAGAAAATTTCCGATCCTTCATTCTCTTTTTCCCGCTGCCGCGCCGGATGCGGTGCTGTCTGTTCACGCGCGATTGGGGTTGATTTTTGGAGTGTCGATTTTAAATGGAACTAAATTGACGCCTGAGATTGAACGAGCACGGCGTTACTTCGAAGTTGAAGGTCAAAACAATGATCCTTTAGGTAAAAAAGCGGTTATTAGCATACGCCAAACCCATGATTTTTTAGCCGATGTTGCCAATCGATTTGTAGCTTCTCAATCAAGAAACACCACCGTTTTCGATGAGGCAGCTTTGCGGGATGTGTTTATTAAAACTCTTAGCGATAGTATTGTCTTGCCCGGTGAAATTGTCGGTAAAAAAATAAACGCGGGTGATTTGTATGATGCTCTTAATTATTTTTCTCAAGCTGATAATGGAAAAGCGCAGAAATTTGAAGTTAAACTCGATGAGAATGGGAAAATTATCGGCGTAACCATTCTTGGTGCCGCGATTCAAGAAATAGAGCAATTAGCCGCGGCGGAGCGCGTGAAGCGGGAAGCAAAAGAGCGGGAAGCGAAAGAAAAAATCCGGGTGCTTTCTGAAAACGTGGGCGCAGTAGATGCTTTATTTGATCAGATTGTTGCGAACGCGGAGAACATTGAAAGCGTTATTCAGTTTTTGAATCAGTTAAAACTTAAAACGCAAAATGCAATGAATTGGAATCAAGATGTGATTTTGGATTTAGGTTCAGACCAAAAAGTTGACATGACAGTCTTTCTTGAAAGCTCGAAAAAAGGAAAAATCCCCACGTCTCAAGGTATTATTACTTTTGCTGATAAGGTACTAGCCATTCTTCAGCCCAATAACGCTCCTATTTCAGCTTCCGATCTTTTAAAGCGCATCGAAGATATCAAGAGTATTGACGACTCAACGGCGGAATCAATGCGCAAAGTTGCTGAGCGTTTGATTTTGCAGGATTTGACAGCTCCCAAGCAGGAAGTGCCAACTAATAATTTTAGTTCAAACAATGGTTCCCGCTTGATGAGATGGGCACGAATTGGGATCGGATTTGCTGCGTCTTTGTCGTTTGGTGGCGCGGTTTCCGTTGGTTTTCTTGGTGTTCTGAAGGTGGCCGCGGGAATCATCGGTCTTGCCGCTTTACCCGCGCCCGCCTTGGCGTTGCTAACCGGTGTTTTGGCGATGGCGTTGTTTTATCTTTTTGCCGGTAACTGGATTGATACACTTTTCTTGAATGCAAAAGCACTCACTTATGACCGTAAGCGTTATAAGGAACAGGCTTCAAAAATTATTCTGGAAGGCAAGTCCTTGGCAGATGTTTATATCCCTGCACCCACTTTTTCTTCTTCTAAAGAAATTCTTATTGCCTATTTGATTCAAAACGGCGTCACGCTGGACGAAGTGAAGGCGCAATATCAGCAATCGGGCGTGTCAATTGAGAATTGGACGGATTTGTCGCAAGCCGCACTTTACAAGCATGCCAACAGTCTTGATAAAGCAGGGGAAGAAAAGTTTCGCATTGCGTATACCGAGCTTGGCTCGCATACAGATACGTTAACCGGCTTCATTACGCGTGCTATGCGCGTTCAGCAGGATCTGGGGAAAAAAGGAAGTTTGTGGAAAGCAGTTGGAACCGGTATGTCCGGATGGATGAAACATAATTGGGCCAAGCTGACAAAAAATGGCCCGGTGCTTGCTGTTTTATTTTTAGTTCCCTTTATTGCGTTTGGCGCCATAAATGCGCTTTGGCATTTGTCAAAAATGTTTTTATTGGATTTCTTTATCCCGCGTTTTTTGTGGCGCTATAGCGACCGTTCAAGTTTGATTAACAAGTTGAATGAGAAGCGGGCGGAAGAAAATAAAAACAAAGCACCGCATCAGCAAAAGCCCCCATTTAACTTAGCACTCAATCCGACAGAGCTCAAAGCGGTTGTTGGTTATACATTACGTGCAAGCGACACTCAGTCCGCTCCTCTTAAAGCCGCCGTGTTTTTTATTCCGCGTCTTTTAAAAGCGGTGTTGTGGGATGATTCAGTCGTTGCGCGTGGTTTTTGGGCCTTTTTTGATCGCCGCGGAACTATGTATCTTTTCTCAGGTTTGTCCGGATTTATTACAAAAATAGTTTCTCATGAATTGCAAAAGCTGGGGGTTTTTTCCGGGATTAGCGGTATCTTTGGTGCGTCATTAGTTCTTTTATTTCCCGCTGTCCCTGCGTTGGCGGCAATTTCATTGGCGGCAATTTTGGGCGCGATGGTAACGGCATTTTTGATGAAATTTGGCGCGCATTTGCGTGAAAAAGAAAATCTGCGGATCAAAAATTTTCTTAAAGAAAAATTTAAAGACAGCGAACTGGCTCTCGCGCTGATGACGAAGGCGATTGATGATCCGTCGTTGCTGGCCGATGAAAACGTTGTGAATCAGCTGGTTGACTTCGCGGGACGGAACCAAGAAGCCGCAGAAATGCTGAATTTTCTGATCATGAATAAGCGTTTGGGCGTTCAAGACAGCAGCTATAATTTTTATTTGGCAAAGCAATTGCGCAATGTTGTCCAAGCAAACGCACCCAATGATCGCCAGTTAAGAATTCGTTTTGCTTTATTGCGCGTTCCCATTTTTTCCGATTTCTTTCAGTTTTTCTCCATGCGTTCGAAATCTTCTCCTTTTTCTCAGGCCCAGGTTTTTAAAGGGGTTGTGCTGGAAGCTTTTTTTGACAAGTATTTTTGGTTTCAGGTTTTCATGACCGCGCTTTCTATGGCGGTGATGCTTCCTTTGGAAATTCTATTCTTCGATATCCTGATGGGGTGGTTTGATCGCGGTGTGAATGCCGCTGCCGACGCTGTTGGAATTGAGCCGCCTGCCGCTTCCGTGGCTGCTCAGGCTTTGGTTGACGCAGGTAAGCCCGCGGAAGATGGTACCGATACGGCAAAAATGGTCACGGAACAGGTTGTGCAAGCAGCCTACGCGGATGGTTATTTAGATACGCGCGAAGTGATTATGCTCCGTGAATTAACACATCATGCCAATGAAATTACAACGCTGGTCAGTGAGGGGAAAGAGGCAGACGCGATTGCTAAAATTCAGCATATTTTGCAGGAAGAGTCAAATAGCCTGGCTTATGGGCGAATGCTCTTTATCATGATTGAAATTAACGCTCTTAATATAGCGAATGACGCGGCCGGAGTTTTTGGTTTAGACGCAACCGATCCCCAATTGCTGAAAGAGGCTCAGAAAATGGGGATCGAAAATTTGGGTAATGCGGAAGGGGTTAAGCTTTTTGGGGAATATTTGCAAATGAAGGGGCAGATGGACTTTGCCGCCGAATTGAGCGCGATGTTTCAAAAAGGAAAACAAAAAGAGGATGAAACTTTAAGGCCGGTTGACGGCGTTGCCCCCTCCGCGGTGGACACACCGCCATCGCTGACACCAACTGAAGCAGTCGTTGGGGGCACTTCCGCGCAAGCAGACATTGAAGCGCCTGCCACGGAAGCTGAGAAACAGTATCAGCTCGAATCAATCCTGGATGATTTTAATGTTTTCGCGGATCAGCAGATTGCAAGTTTGCCGGCCGAACAGCAGGAGTTGGCGCGTGAACGTGCCAGAGAGATTGAAGACTCTATTTCTTTTGAAGGTGACAATTCGTTAAATGCCGCGCAGGCAAAACTGATTGCGGTTGTTGCAGGAATTCAAGCGGATTTGGAAAAAGCAAGGCTCGCACGGGAAGAGCAGGAAAAGCAGTCCGCGATTGAAGCACAAAAACTTGTTGAGGAAGCTGCGGTGAGCGAAAGAAACGCGGTTGTTATCGCGTTGCAAACGGCGCTTGATAATCTTAGTACCGGCGGCGCGACAGGTGCCGAAATTATCGCGTTTCACAATGCTTATAACACAGCCGTTCAGCAATTGCCTGAATTGAGCGCGTTAAAGCCGATTCAGGATGAAAAGGGAAATGTCATTGCGATTGCCGCTTATGGTCCGCAAACCAGAGCCGCTGTTGCGGCCGTTAAAGGGATGATTGATTCGGACATATTGGCTGTTAGAGAGACATTATCTGCGGAAAAAGATTCTGTGGTCGCAGAGCCCACTGTGGTGCAATTGACGGACGCCGAAAGAACCGCGCTTGAGACAATTAGAAAAACCCTGCCGACCTTAACGGAGATCGCGGAAGAGGTTAAGGAAACCGGAAAGGTTAAGTCAAACCAGCCAAACCTTTTGAATTTTGATATGGCGCTGCGGGATTTGTTGAAAATAAAAGGCGGAGATGCGTCTGCGGTTGCGGAGATGCTTGTATCGGATCCAAATTTGAAAAGCTTACTGATCAGCTATATCAATCAAAATCAAGATTATTATGGTCGAAATGGCTGGCGCGTTGCCAGCGCAGACTTGGGGACGAAGTCAGCGGCTGTTTTAAGTGAGCTTGATCCAAGTTATGTTGTTGCTCTTTTAGACGCGGGCGCAGTGCCCGAGCGTGTCGCAACCGAACGTCCTTCCCAAACTTATGCTGAATTGTTGGGCGTTCAGGGCAGACCGCTTTCTGCAGAAGAAGTCGAAAAAATGGCTAAGACCGCCCGTGCGAACGGAGATGTTTTTCTTGCTGATTCAAATACTTATATTTGGGCCGGTGCTGATTCGATTGAGCCGGACTTAAAGAAAAAAGATAAAGCACACAATCTTTTTCCGCAGGTCGTGATTGGTGAGACAGCGGTTTGGCAAATGGAGCAGCGCTTTGAAGAAGCGCTGCAGCAGAATCCGAATTTGCAGCGATTGGTTTTGGCATACGGTACCAATGATATTTTTTCCGCCGCGCAAATTGATTATATTGCCAAGGGTTATGAACGAGTAATTCAGGCGGCTGAGGCAAAAGGGATTGAGGTATTTATTGTGACGGTTCCTCCGGTCAAAGCCTCAAAAGGTGTTGTCGGAGATTATAATTTTCCTCAGGCGCAAGAGCGGGCCAACGCGCTTAATCGGGCGCTTGCCGACTTGGCTGAAAAAAATAAGGGGTTTGTGCGGCTTGTTGATGTCGCCTCGAAGCTTGATGGCGAACAGCACATTTCTTTGAATGATGGTTACCATCTGAGTCAAGCTGACGGACGGGATGGGACAGCGATTGTCCGTGATGCGGTTTTAAGCGCGTTGGATGAGTCGATTCGTCCCTCAGACACCGAAAAAACACCCACCGAAGCAGAAATCGCTGCTGCTGCGGCGCTTGATGAAGCACGTGAGAATGAATTACGAGTCAAAAATTTGGAAAATGCGGGTTTGGTTGATGTCAAAGAAGCTGTTCCTAGTATTATTGTTAAGTTGCCCTATGCAACGGATGAAAATTTTACTGGACAGCGGCTTTACCCTGAAAACGCACGCAGCTTTCTTCATCGTGATGCAACGGATGCGCTTGCGAGAGTCCAGGACAGTTTAGTATCGAGGGGGTTAGGTTTAAAGGTATTCGACGGATATCGGCCGCTCTCGGTAACGCGAGAAATGTATGATCATGTTCATAACGACGGCGTTTCTGGTAACGAGCGTTATGTGGCAAACCCAAAAAATGGTTCGGTTCATAATCGCGGCATGGCGGTGGATATTACGCTTGTCGATCTTGCGACAGGTGAGGAGCTTCCAATGCCGTCAGCTTTTGATGAGTTATCCGAGCGTGCACATTTTGATTTCATTGATGAAACAGGTGATGACAAGACTACGCAAGCCATGATTGATAACCGGGCACTTCTTCGGAGCGTGATGGAAGAGCATGGGTTTAAAGGGATTAGTAATGAATGGTGGCATTTTGATTTTCAACCTTCACGTGCAAGGCTCTATCCTGTTCTTGATTTAGCTCTACCCTCGTTGGCGCCTTCCACGGAGACATCTCAACCTCTCATTGCAACGCCCGTCGAAGAAATTAAAAAAGCAGAGCCCGGAGAATGGTCTCCGGTGTTTTCCGATGAAGTAATGGCATTAGCGGATAAATTTGTTCCGTCTACAAAGATGAGTGATATTGAATTGCTTGCTCAGGATGAAGCCTTTTCAAAGCTTATCCCGGATCAAGTAGCGGAAGTTTTGGGGGTCAGTCCCGTTTTGTTTGTTCGCTTGAGCTCCGATGCACAAAAACAACTCATTGAATCAGCAAAAGCACAAGTTGAAACCATAATGGCGCAAGTCCGTAAAGGAGAAATGGATCAGGAGAGCGCTTCCCAAGGTTTTATTGCTTTTAATCAGGCGAATATGGATGAGCAGGTGATGCTTGCCCGCGGAGCCGATGAGTCAATCCGCCAGCAAATTGCTTTTTATCAGAATCTTGCGGAAGTTCCTGAAGAATTACTCGCGCATGTTGGCGCCATGGATGCGTTTAATCAATTGCCCCAAAATTTGCAGGTAATTGTTGCTAATTTGATCAAGGAACAAGCTCAAAACGATCAAGCCATTTACAGTTTTGCAAATCGGTTTTTGGATGCACCTAAGGATAGCTCGCAACTCGATGAACTTTATAAGTTAGCTTGGGAAGAAGTTAAAGGCAGTCCTGAGCGGATACTTGCTTTGGGCGGCGCAGAGGCGGAAGCCTTAGATCCGATTGTCCCGTCTATCTATCAAGAAGCTTATGCGCTACGAATGAGTGCGACCCTTAAAGATGCAGGTGACTTTCGCGATTGGATTCAGGCAATCAATCAGGCTAAATCTATACCTGAAAAAATTGTTTTTCTAAATAAAATGGTTTATCAGGATATGTCGGTAACGCCGGATGGACATCCTAAAAGCCCTGTTCTTTCAGACGGTCAGCCGCTTATTTTGGATTTAATCCCCGTCAATGGCCGCTACACGATCCATGGCGAGCAAGTTTCTAAGGTAGTGTCGTACGGTAAAAATCAACCGCGACCCCTGGATCAAATGGATTATTTTTTATGGCATACCGGGCATGAAAAGACGTTTAGACAAGTGCAGAGTGCAACCAATCATCCCGGGCATCCGGTGGGATATGGTTCAGCGGTTGGCCGCACGGATAATGAAGAGGGGCGAGTTGCCGTTTTGGCGCCGCTTAACCAGCCCACGAACGGTGTGTTGGCAAGCAGAAATAGAGATCCTACAACTCTTTTTGTTCAAAATAACACAGCTCCTCAGGGCGTTATGCTTGGGACGGATAATGCTGACGAGGGCGGGGTTGATTATCTCGGGAATCCGTTACAACACGACCATGATGCGCCTGGTTTCAATCCGGGCACAATCGCTTCAACGCCTAAGCAGTTGTTTGGCGCGGCGTTTTGGGCGGGCTTTTTGGAGCATTCTCTCGAAATTCCCCTCACGAATCATTACTCCCATGCTTCGGTCGTGACCAATGGCCATCGTGATCAAGAGAAAGAAGGCTATGGTGGTGAAGCGGTTGTTGAAGAAAAGTTGATCAAAGCAAGCGGAAGGGCCGGCGGCTTAGAGGTCATGTATCAATATGCAATGACATTAGCGGAAGCTCAAGCACGAAATCCGGAAGGGCTGGCCGCAATCAATGTTAATGAATTTTTAGCAGGCAAAGTACCGACGGTGGCTTTAATCAAAAGCGACAAACCTGCGACGCAGTTGTCAGATTCACCGTCGCCAGCCATGCTTGCCGCAGGTTCGCAAGAACAGGAAGATGCCAAAACAGCGATGGCGTCTTCGGATGAAACTGTGCGTTACGCGCCGGAAGGCATTAAATTAAATCCTGTCGATTTTATTCGCATGGTTGCGAGCCCAGAGCAATTGAGCACCATGGATGCCGCTATTAAAGACGGCTCGATGGATGGTCTTAAGTCCGCTCAGAATCAAGTACGGTTGGTATATGTTAAAGCTAGTCGAACGGCATATGGAACTGTGTTTGATCATTATGACGGCGGCGCCAGTCCGGCTTCAGGTCCGGGTGTATCTTTTGCATCATGGAATCCGAGCGCCGTTGATAGCCGACCTCTCGAGGCTCAAGTTGCTCAAATTTCAACTGAATTAAGTATTCCTCGCGGTGCTGCAATTGTTGGAACTCGCCCCCTTGGTGATGGACAGCTTGTTCTTCCGCGCGGTGCTTTGGGTGTTGTGGTTGATCACGGTTCGTGGCCGCAAACACGAGAAGCAACAGACGGTGAAAAAGTGACGCTCGATATTCGTACGGGAAGCGTTTTTGCGAATAACGCGGATGCGCGCGGAGAGTTTTGGAAAAGCCAATTTGCGGGTGAGGGCGTTGTGATTGCTTTGGCACCCGGTCAGGAAATTGACCGTGATGGACTATCGCTTGATCTTGAAGTGACACCTGTCATACCTGCGGGCATTGATGCTGAGGGGAATTTGGTTGTGAAGCTTGATTCCGCTAAGACTGAAACGCTGAATCCAACCAAGCCGAACTTAAGTGTTAAGGATCGGTATCTTGCGTGGCTCGAGACTCAAAAAAATATTCCGGCCAAAACGGGTTCATTTGACGATATTGTCGATTTACCGAATCAATTTGTGACGACTACGGAAGGCAGAAGTTTTTTTGTTAATGGAAAGATGCTTCCGGTCATGGGGTTAATCACCATGGTGGGGGGCTGGCTGAGTTTGGATGAGTCTGATCCTGCCGCAACTTTTGACACTTCTGCCATGGGCAAGCTGAGCTTTGTCGGAACAAAATATGACTCTGCGTGGGAAAGATTCTCATCTGAAAAAGATACTGATTATGTGTGGTATCCGCTTGAGTATGCTTCCGGTGATCCGGTTTCGATTTTTCTGCCGAAAGAAATGGATGTGGATTCACCCAATAATGAAGACGGTAAATATTTCCTTATGGAAATTTACGACCAAGAAACAAAGAGCTTGGTTAAAGCGGATGATGGAAGACGGCTTGTTGTTCCGGTTCCGGAAAAAGTTTACCGCGAAAAGTTTCAGGGCGGACGTCCTGATTTTGTTGAATCACTTCGCGAATTCGCTTTTTCGGGCCCTGTTTCTATCGGCTCAGTTACGGTTAAATCATTTACAGTTGAGGAGGCAGCGGATGCCCCAAGCCGAGCAAGTGAAAAACTCCCGCCCAATTTACAAAGTTTACTTAATCAGGTTCCCATGCGGGCGCGGGTTGCCGCGCAGTATGCCGAAATTTCACAGACAAGAGCGGATGCTTTTGGAAAAGTAGATCTTGGAGCCAATTTGGGGGCTACCGCAAGTATTGGTGCCGGATTACCCGCGCTGCAGTTTGGAGCTTCCGCTTTTTACAGGGTTTCCACGGACAATACCCGGCAAGACCGCATCTATGACGCGGAGGCTGCCCGAGATTTGGCAGCGGCTGAATCGAGCCTTGCTCAGTCCCAGCTTCTTGTTGCACTTCACTTAATGCGCGCGGCGCGTACCAATGCTCTTCGTGCCGGCAAAGAGGCTACGGATTGGAATTTGGATCCTGCTATGACGGGAAGAATTAATCAAAATGATTCTCGTGGCTCAGCCAATTTGGTCCCGGGAGCCCAGCTTGAAATTCTTAAAAAGAACGGCGAAATCCGTGAAGGTGTTTTTGCGCGCGATATTCGCAGTATTGCCATTGATCTTGCCGATGTCTACGGATATGACCCGCTTCAGGTTCTTAATCCCGAGTCGGATGCAACAAAGAAATTTGTAAGTCAGATCGAAGGGGTTACGTACGAGACTGTGAAGGCTTATTTGGAAGGAAATGGCTTCAAAGGAGCTCAGCTTGAAGCTGTTATGAGTCAGCTGAGATATTCCGCCGCGGAGTTAAATTTAGCTGAGGTTCAAGAGAATCCCTTGTTGCCGGGTCTTCAGGCACAGGTAACTTCAGGTGTCGAAGCAAGCATCTCAACCCAATCGAGCGCTGTTTTTAGGCTGAATATATTTAGTCTTGATTTTAATTGGACGCTGGGCCGGTTTTTGAAGGAAAGTAAATTTCTTAAGGCTGAAACGGAATTAGAACGGGTCAATTATTTATTTACCCTTAAACATATGCTGATGCAGGGTAAATTGGCAAATCAAGCGGTTGCGGCTGAGCTTGAACGCGCAGAGAAACTTGGCGTCGAATTAACTAAAAAGATACGTGCGCTTGATGTGGTTCTAAATAATCCCAATCCCGCTGTAGGTCAAAGCACGGATCTTATCGCGCTTAAACAACAGTACGATCTTGCGCTTGATGCGAAGATTGTCAGTGATTATCAAATCAAAATGCTGAAATCCATGCATTTGGATTACGCTTCGCGGCTTGATCTCGCCCGAAAAGCATTGAATGATTTTTCGCGCCGTGACCCTGCCAACGCGGAAGTTCTCCGTGTTTTAGGTTTGTCTTTTGAAGAGTTGAAGCCGGGAAATTCGGCGGACCAATTGCCCGCCTACCTTGCTTCAATTCCATCGAAAGTGGCACGTATTTTAAGCGCGGCAAAACAAAGCGGAAGCGAAGCTACGGCATTTGAATTGCTGCGTAATTCACCCATAACAGGATTATTGGATCGTCAAACAACCGTTACCGCCTATGACCGTGTTTATCCCGATATTCTTGAGTTGTTTGGTTACGCGCGGCTTGGAATATCCACGGGGTCTTCCGGAATTGAAGGGTCGGGAGCGGGTATTGGATTTAAAGTTTATCCTTTTGCGGCTGAAAACCGCTCTGGACGAATTTCCAAGCAATCTTCGGGAGATCAAGCGGACTATGATATGCGTAACGGTATGGTGCGCCAGGCGGCTCGCATTCAGGATCAGCTCACGCGACTGCTGAGTCAATCTGAAGTGATCGAGCAAAGAACAATTTCGCATCAATTGGCGCTTGAGCAAAAAGCGATCGCGGAAAAAGATGCGCTCGACCGCGCGAAAGAGTTAAAGCTTGTTGAGGCTTCTGTTGATGTATTGTCGGAAGATGTTTTGTTGCAATTGCCTTTGGGGATGCAGCTTGCTTTCCGTCAGGCTGAGGTTGCCGTGGCCGAAGCTGACACGGCTCTTATTTCCGCGGAAGATCAGTTAATCCAACTGGGGTTGGTTTTAGAGGAGATATCTCCCGGCGCGCTAAGTCAGTCTGACACGATTACCAAAGGGGCGGCTGATCTCAAGCAGAGCCGTGTTTTTGGTATGGCAAGAACCAATGTTTGGATTGATGAACTAAGCAACCCGTACTTCTTGATTTTGAATTCACAGGGCCGGTGGCATCATGCCGCGACCGCTCAATTTTTTAACGAAACAACGTCGAATGGCCTTACGGAAATTGTGAGCGGAATGACGGCCGCGTTAAACGAAATGGATAAAGACATTGCTGAGCAGCAAAGAGCAATTGCAAAGTTAGAATCTGAGAAAAAGACGTTGCGTGCGGTGCCCGCCGAAGAGCAACAAGCGCCCAAAAAGACCTGGCTTGGCAGACTTTTCAGCCGGGATGAGGGTGCTTCAATTCGACGCTCGAATGAAAAAGCAAGCGCAGACAATCAACAAAAAGAGACCAAAATTCGAGAGCACAAAGCACGCATCGCTGAGTTGAAGGAAATGCGCGAGGGGCTTGCCGCTGCAAGGACCAGTTTCGAATCTGCGAAAACTGAGTTGAAGGAAGTCGTGAAGACGGGTGAAACGGCTGACAAAGGGCGCATGCAGAATTTGACGCAGCTGGCACAGAACATTTCCAAGGGAACCTCCGATTACTTTATCTCATCGTATTTCCGCGATAAAACACAAAATGTGCGCGCGTTTGAAGCGCGTGATTCATGGATTGACGAAGTTATGGTTTTGAATGCCATGATGGCTGAGTCGACCACCGCAGAGGCGGTCAATGACCGTATCAGCAGTGCCTTTCGTGGAAATGTTTACTTCGAAAAAGCTTGGTCCTCTCTGAAAGAAAGAGTCCGTATAGGTTTGGGGGCTACGTTTGAAGTTGGCGCGGGCGGAACAAGCGTTTCTGCCCCGATTGTTACGGATGTGTTTAGTTTGCTCGTGCGATCTATTTTTGGCGCTAATTCCCAGGAAAAGAGAGCCGCCGGCGAAGCGCTTGCAAAATTGACGGAAACTGTTTCGAGAAGTGCGGATGTTGACAGTGAAGACGAGGCCGAGGCCGATAAAATACGCACGCAGGTTGTCGGTGATATGTCGAGAGTTGCGATTTATGAAGCTTTACTTAAAAACCTGAGACAACTTAGCGGAAAGTTGACGCCCGGATTGCCTGCGGCATCACGGGATAGGGATGCCGTTGGTTTGGCGCAGACAGAGATCCATCAGCAAGCAGGAAAATTATTGAAAAATAAAGGTAATTTTCAAAACATACTCCAGCAAGAAATTATAAAAATTGAAACCCGAATCAAAGGTATTCAGGGCGCGATACAAGCCGGGTTGGATAGCTTGGAACGGTTTGACGGTAATTCGAATTCGAGCGAGCTCCTGGATAAAGTCGAGGTTGAAAGCGCCGCGCTGGTGTCGCAGTTGGGACAGCAGTTTGAAAGCTTGGGTGTTGCTGCGGATCGGGCCGGGTCATCTACGGATGGACTGCTTGCTTCCCGGTCTATTGTTGCCGAATCTTATGATTCGATCGCGGAGTCGGCACGCGCGATTATTATGTCGACCGAAGCATCGCTTGAGGTGCGTAATCCGACCAACCGGTCCATTCAAAACTTCGAAGAATTGGGCGTGTTGCGTCAATCTCTGGGTATGCGGGCCGGTCCCGGTGCCAACGGTATTCGGGTTCAATCAATTGATATTGGTCTCGCGGATTTAACCGGTGCGAGCGATCGGCATTTAATGCTCTCTTATGAATTTGAAGACGCCAAAAGGGAATATGCTGAGCAGGACAAAGTATCTCGTCTGCAGAGTGAAGGAGCAGGTCTTGTTTCAGAATTGATTCGTCTTCAAATTTTAGAAGAGGTGAGCCGGTTAATACATTCAAAAACAATGTCTGTTGTTGATTTAGAGCGTGAAATAGGAAATTTGAGCGCTTCGCAGAAATTTCTCAAAGATAAACTCGACGCGGCATTGGATGAAAAATCTTATGAAGCCGTTGATGCTGTATTGCAAAAACTATCCCAAATCAATCGTGAAATATCCGGCGTGAACGAAGCTGATAAGGAAGCTCAGCTGCAGGTTTTACTCGAAAAATATTTCCCGAAAGAAACTTTTGCTTCGGTTGTGAAATCAACCGAGCTGAATCTTAAAGCGCGTATGGATAACATCATGGCCTTTGCTCAGTCTATCGGAGTTGATTTTTCTTTGGCGATTGTTGACTCCAAAACTCTTGATTTAGTCCGCAACGCGGTTGCTCCGGAGGCTGACTTAGCGACCCGCCGCGCGGCCGAACTTGAGGCTGCCAGAGAAGTTATCCGTCAAAATCAAGTTGGTTTTAATTTGAGATTTGGGTTGCGGCATGAACCCATGGATTCTCCTTTAAGTCATGGTCAACCATTTTTGAGTATCGGGGTGCACGCTGATTTTAGCCGTAATCTGAATGCGGTTAAACAGCACTTACAAAGTATGACTGATTTTATGAACGGACCCAAAGCCGAGGAGTCGGTCATTGCGTGGAGAGGGGTTTTAGCCCAGCTTGCCAATGATATTCAGCATTTGGAGTCGGAGTTTGCTGACGTACAAGAAATTTTAGAATTACAGAAACCGATTGCCGGAACGGCATTTCAGCAAGGACGCCAAGACGGCTTTCCTGACTCCGTTATGGTGAAAATGGGATCAGATCAAATCCGCGAAAATGCGAGATTGCAAGGTGTTCTAACCGCAATAACCGAAAAGACAAATGCCTTTTATGGGAAGCTTCCACAAGGTGCTCGCGAAGATATTCAGGCTCGTCTTAAAGCGCGGGGCGCGGGTGATGCGGATTTTGAGACTTTGAATGATATGGCATATCGCTTGGTTGCGTCTTTGTCTCCGTCGAATCGCCAGCTTGATCTTAAGCAAACGGATGAATTTTATCCGGCCGAAAGAATGAACGGGACTGACGCGCAAGGGGTTAGTTTTATAGTGGATTCGATGGAAGCGCAGGCACCGTCCATAGTGCCTGTTGTGGAAAACATCATAGGTGAGGGCAGCGAAGACAGCCGCGATGAAGCAGTCATTATTTTAGGAAATATTTTGTCTGCACGAATTGAAAAACTGAAGCAAGGACAGGCGGGATCGCCTGAAAATGTGGCGTTCGCTCAGCAAATGGCTGAGAAGTTAAGTGAGCTGAAGTCCAAGAAGTTTGGCGAAAAATCCGGATTTCATAAAGACGGCATGGAGTCTCAGTTCCGCAGTATGTGGTCTAATTTATGGCGTGTTGGTTTTGTGCTGACTTCAGCGCAAGAAGAGGTCTTAAAAGAAAATGGAATTGACTTTGACGACCTTGCTTTTGCGGAGTTCCTGGTGAGCCTTGAGAAGCTTTTTGTTTCTCGTTTGGGACGGCAGGTTTCGATTAACCCTGATGATTTAGTCGCCGCGCAGCAAGCGCTTAGCGCAAAAAATATTTATCAGCTCGGAAAATCAGCATTGCCCGGAGACCGTTATTCTTTCCGTTCCCCGATTGAGGGCGGTGATATTTTTGCTCTTTGGTTGTATCGTCAATTGGGTGATGAAAAGATTCAAGCCATGTCCTTTGAGCAAATACTGGATGATCCGCGGCACGTTGAATCCTTCAACCTTTTGGCGCCCACTCTGGACTTGAACAACGTTTTCGTGGACGTTCTTTTGCATCAATGGAACGATGATCAATACTGGACGCTTTTTCCTGCCGCGGTAAAAATTTATAGTGACATGGAGAAAGAATATGACCTGAAAACAGGAAAATTCAGGGACATGAGGATTGATCAATCTAACCCTCGTGTTCAGGCTGACGTTGCCGCCATTCTTTATATGATTCAAATGTCGGGATTGCCCCTTGACCTTTTTACGGACCATTACGGAGATTTGATTGCGCGGTTCCGCGCGCGTGTTGAAAAATCGGAACACTACAAAATAACCGAAGCGGAATTGATGCAGCTCTGGAGCCCAAGCCGTGCTGAGCGCGTCAAAGTGCTTATGAACCAAACGCAAGCGGAGTTGGATAAGTTGCCGCCGGGGGACTCAACTGCCCGCCAAGGGCTTGAAGCGAGAATGGAGCAATTAAAAACACGCTATTACGGAATTATTGATCCACTTTTGAGAGGGATCGCTCGGGGTGATGCCAGCTTTATTGTAAACCATATTTATTTTGGTATGGGCCTCGATGATTCCGCTGAGTTGGCGGCTTGGAAGGCTTTGCCGTTGGACGAGCGGGCGGAAACGATGGAAAAGCTTTTTGATCTTGTTGATAAATTATCAGGAAATGTCGGAAAGTTTTTGGGTCTTGATAACGAGACCGATCCACTTAAGCGCATGCAAATCCAGGGAGAGCTTTGGGCTATCGCGCGGGACTTGTTAGAAGAGCCCTCATCATGGGAAGGCTTTTTTAACGCGGATGGAACCATTCAAGAAGGAGCGGAAGCGAATGTGAAGCTGTTTTTTGACATCTTGAATGATCCTGTAAAGTTAAAAGAGATCGAAAGCTACTTGGGTGATACGGATGCCTTTGGCTTTTATGGAGATAAGGATGAGCGCAACAAAAAGGGCGTTATTTCAACGACAGTTCGAAATTTTATTAATGAGAATATACGCCGTATTGAATTGAAGGGAAAATCAACCGACGGTGCAGGAATTTTTGAATCAGGTTCAGCGTTAAAAACCGCACTCAATAGTCTGACCCCAACCGGTATCCGGGCTTTTCTGTTTTCTCTTGTGGCGGTTCTTCCCGGCACAGGCCCGGCGGCGGCTGAAGATGCTCAATCACCCGAAGAGTTGTGGACTGAAATTCAAAAAGAAATTAAAGCGCGGAAAGAACTGTTTGAAGCGGTGAAACGGGCGGGGTTCGTGTTTGACCGCATGCTTTTAGGGAACCTTTCGAAAACATATTTCTCATTTCAGGAAGTATATCCCAGAATTACCGCGGACCAGTTCATTCAGCTATCAAGCAAAGCTTTTGCGGCGAGAGGGGTTGCCGCGCAGGAGCTGAGCAAAGAAACCCGTCCCGATTGGATGAGTGAATCTGAGTATGAGATTTACCGGACCAACTTAAACCATCTTTTTAGCGAGAGCTCAGAACCCATTAGCGGAGCGCCGGCGGGTGCTCCCAAGGACGAAACAAGTTTTTGGGATGCGGTTCAGTTGTTTACCGATTTTATTAATGATCAGAAAAGGTTTGAAGACCCCGCTCAGCGTCGGCCTTTTACGGATGTGGTTGATTGGGTTCAGACGCATGAACGGGCAAGAATGAAACTTCAGGCTGTCTACATGGCTTACCACACGGACTCAAATGGTCTTGCGGTGAAAGCGAGCCCCGCTGATTTGTCTTCTTGGATTTCCGGAGTGCTTAACGGTTCATACAGTGAGGCGGAGTTTAGTGAAGTCCTTTTTCTTGACGGCATTTTTCAATCCGGAGAAAGAAATTTGTTGAAGAAAGTAAAAGAGCGGCTTTCGGACGAAACAAGCTTTTTGGGAACACCGGAAAAGCAAGCGGGGTGGGTTGCTGCGCGCAAAGCAGTCTTAACCGAAAAAGCGGTCGCTTTGTTGATTGATCAGAAACTTACGGAGCAAAATCGGGATTTAAGCGATCCGGAAGCTCGCCGAAATGCGGCACAAGCTGCAAGCTCAGAAATTCAGGCAATTGTGGTAGCGGTTAACAAACAAGTGGATCAAGATGTTGCCAAAGCGGGCGGAGTGATTAATTATGCAGCCCAAATGGTTTCAGTAATGGATGAGTGGCAGCGGCTTGGTTTTGCATACAATACTTTTAGGAAGGAGAAGGATGCTCAATGGATTCAAATCTGGCTTAATGCCGCCTTAGAAATTCAATTAACCTCATTAGAGTTTACGCATCAGGAAGTTGATTCGTCACAAATTAGTTTTGCGGTCAAAAGATTCGCCAAAGACGACTTCGCGATGCGGGGTCTTGAGGCGGAGCAAATGCGCCAATACTATCGTCAGCTCGGCGCGTATCGTGATTATTCATTAATGAATATGGGCGATGAGTTTAATGAGAAATTAGCGGCTGACCGATTATGGACGCTTATTTTTCACGAGCGCGGCGATGAACAAAAAAAAGCAGTCGTCCGTGACTTGTGGAGCCAAATTGATTCGAACGAGTTTCTCGCTCAGCTGCCTCAAAATCAGCGCGACGCGCTGAAGCATCAGCTGGTTGCCAAACTTGACTTTATGATCAGTTCACTTGCGCGTAATTTCTTTGGTGAAAACTATGACGCCATTGTTGCCTCAGGCGCTCAGGCAAGCGCAAAAGAAGAAGCTCTGTGGAGTCGCTTTGAAGAACACTTGTGGAAAGAAAACATCGAGGGTGAAACCGGTTTTGTGGCATTTTTCGGTAAAGCTTTGGTTGAGAGCATTCCGTTAGATGTTAACAATGAAAAAAGCCGTGCAAACGCAAACTTATGGACAGCTTTGCGCAAAGATGTGCTGCAGCCATTGCTTTCGGAGCGTGAAGCACAATGGACAGCTAATAAAGTCGAGTATATCCGCAGTCAGGTAATCGAAGATAAGCTGAATCGTGAGGCGGCTATTGATTCTGTGCAGGGAATGTATGCGGCTTACCGGGCGGGGCTTGAGCGCAGTCAGGCGGCGGTTGATCAGCAAATTCTGAGCCGTGTACCGGAAAAACTGTCAAGGATTGAGCAGTCTTTCATTTTTGAAATGGCAGCCTCGCAGGGACGCTCGTTAGAAGAATCATTTTTGCAGTATGTTGTGATTAAAAATGACGTCGAATCACTTTATCGATCCGTCAATAATATTAGCCCCGACTACAAATTATCAACAACCGAAGTCAGTTTGGTCGGCGCGTATGCGGACGCTGTTTTTCGCAACGCGGGTTTTGCGGTCGAGGGTAAAGACGTGGTTGTTTCTGAAGAAAAAGCGGACGCTTTGCGCAAGATGCTTTTGCAGAAATATCCCGCTGATAAATTAGAAGGTCTATCCGTTCAGCAATTAATGCGTCTTGTTTACGGGGAGGAATTAAAAATTGTTGAGCAGAAAATGCTTCTTCGCAATCAAATTCAAAAGAAGGTTCCTGAATATTTTTCAGGTCAAACCGTGCGGAATGAACAGGCGGCTTTATGGTCTGAATTGCTTTACGCGAACGGCGTTTCAATGGCTTCATTTGAATTGTGGATGGGGTTTGTTGCGAAATGGAATGGTCATTTGCCTGAAATTTCTGACCGCGCGAAATTTTCATTGGCTGATTCATGGTTCAGTTTAGGCTTGGTTGAACAGGTGCCCACACGGGGATGGAAAGCCGATGAAATGACGTCCGTCCTCGCTCGTGAATTGGGAAGACTTGCTGAGCATAAAGAAACGGCAAGTGATATGCAAAGCTGGTGGCTGCGTGACGCGAAGGATGCGATGCGTAATATTAATGATGAGAAAGTTTTTAATGCTCTGGCAAGCCGGCTCATGCAAAAGAACGCGGATCCGGCTTATTTGCGCCGTGTGGTTGATTCGGCCGTCAACGCCTTCCATATGATCAATGAAGTGGTGGACGAACAAAGTAAATTAAGTATTAAGGATCCGAGATATTTAACAGCGCCGCCGAAAAGAACTTCACTTCTTGATCTCATGATGTATTTCGACTCCATCTCATCGCCGGATAAGCAAATTGGTTTGATAGAAGTTTTGCACGAGACGGCTGGATTGACTTTCAGCGCCGGCGATGACAAGTTTAGTCATTGGCAGGAAAATATGGCTTACTCTCTTAACCTGGCGCATCGGGAGAAGACAACCGCTCAAATTCCGGAGTCATTATTACAGTACACCCCCCCCGAGGAAAGAGGGGTGGACGGTTTTGTCAAAAATTGGATTCGTGACAACAATCCCGCCAAAAAGAGTTTACCGGAACTCGCGGTAGCTTCGTTTACCGTTGCGGGCGTTATCGCGCTTTTGACACTTTTGCGTGATATGTCCCGAAAAATCGCGGGGTTCAAACATGGATTCAACATTAAATGGCGCTTGTTTATATTTTTGACGGTGAATATGGTCGTTTTTGGTGTGCTGGTGGTTTTAATGACAACCAACCTTGTTGTGTACTCTTTGCCTGTTGTTGTAATTGGCAGTTTGATTACATTTTATTTAAATTATCAAATCGTGTTTGCTCCTTTTTTGGGGGCGATTGTCGGACACTTCGGCGCGCCGACTCTTTTACCAAAAGTAGATCCTAAAGATGACCCCAAGAGATATATTCCCAAGGGGCAACAAAACGCGGTGCAAATCCTTCTTCGCCCGGATCGTGATTCTCTTAAAGAAATGCAGACTTTCTTATTTAATCAATATCGGGTTCTTAGTGAAACGCCTGATGAAGTTAAAGTATTAGTTTTTGCCCGTGATTGGGCTGTGCCGGTATCCGATGAGAAAGCCGACGAAGGGATCGCTGCCATTGGGCGCCCGTTCAGAACGCAGGGTGAACGAATGCTTTATGCCATGCAGCATGTACTTGACCCCGATCATAAAGGGCAAACGCTTAATTTATTAAATGACTTTGGAAATCGTGTTGTGACCTTTGTGCGAAATGGACCCATTGAGAAACCATTTGATTATCAGGCAATTATGCGTTGGGCTTTGACGGGTGACGCGGATATGTCCGGCGCAATCAATAAACCCGGTTATGTGGCGGCAGGGCTTGTGGAGGCCGGGGTCACCGGTGATTGGCCGCTTTGGGAGGGTTTAAATGCTCAAAGAGATGCGAATAACAATCTTGTGCCTATTCATCTGATTGACGGAGTATTAAATCCGACAACGCTTGGTGTTGAGTCTATGAATAGTCCATTGTTGGATGATATTCGCAACAAAACTCTTGGAAAAAGCGAGTTGTTTTCAATTCATCCTTTTGACGCGGAAATCGGTATGAGCGGCAGTGATGTGCTTTGGACCATTGCTAAAGCCAATCATCCAAGCAATAAAAAGTACGGCATGATCCAGCCCAAACAATTGATTTACAACGCGGATGAGACATTGCAGACCTTTAATGAAGATACAGCGAGCAGAACTTTGTGGTTCACGCACAACACTTTTATGCGTTTATTGGGACGCATCCGTGGATTTGGAAAGTTTTTGATTGTTACCGAACGGTATTATGAAGGTAATATGAAGTCGACAGTTAAAAACCCTTACGGTTTGTATCAAAGCGCGGCTGTGCGTACGAGCAACACGCTTAAAGCGCCGGGTGCATTTTTGGCTGCATTCGCCGGGTTAGTTATAGCTCCTTTTGTTGTCTGGGCATTTGCGGGATTTGTTATTGGAGCATTGAGTGCCTTTGTATCGTTTAGTTTAGTTCTATTCATTGCTAAATCATGGCCGCACAATGAAGATGGTAATCCGCGTATGATTCAGAGTCATGATGAGTTTGAATCCGAAGGGGTTGCAATCGCGCTCGCAAATGATGTTACGCATCACGATGAAGCGAAAAAGGGATTTGTTAATTGGATTGATCGATTACGCCGTTGGAAAGCGTGGTTCGATGCCGGAACCATTGCCGCGCGTTTGCGTGAAGCCGTTGTTTTAGAAGTTCCTAATCGTGCTTTTAATAATGTCGTTGTGCGCGGAATGATTGGCACACCGCTTTTTGCTTTATACCTTTTGATTGGCGGATACAGTGTGAATAACCCCGGGACACTCGAAGTGGCTATGCCTGCGTCCGCGATTTGGGTATTTGTGGGTGTGATGGCGATGCTTTTGCACAGCAAAGTAACAGGACCTATTATTAATCATTTTAAAAAAATAGGCTGGTTGGGAACTTTGGTGGCTTTGCCGGTTACGGTTGCGTTGTTTTATTATTTTCTGTGGCCGATGGTTGTTTTCTCTCTTTTTGTTTTTCCGCTTATTTATGCGTTTATTGGGCATTTTATTAACAGGGATTTTGCGAAGCTCATAGGCGAACAAGACATATCCAAGGACGATATTCGCTTAGGAAGACGGGATAACAAATTAGCCGCAACCATCATGACCCCTCTTGTTCTGCCCATTAAAATTCTTCATGGAATTTTTGAATTGGGGACTTCGGGTAACCTCTTGCTTAACTTTTTAAAATTTGATTTCACTTATTTAGCGGCCGCTTTTAAAAATATTTGGAGAGCTGTGTCAAAGGGTAAAATTCAAGGATTGGGCCAGCCTAAGTCACCCAATAAGTATTTACACGATCATTATATTGTTCTGCGTACGCCCGTCACAATTGGCGCGATGCTTTTATTGGGAAGCATGGGATCGGGTTGGATGAGCGCCACGGGCTTTGCGATTCTCCAGTTGTCTCCCGTGGGGATGTTGGTTTTCGCGGGTGTATTAGCGTTTGTTTTCTTATTGAAGTATCCCATAATTTTTAAGAATATTGCCAAACTGCGTAAGCAAATCGCCGCGACAGAACAGCAAATCGCCGACGCAAAGGCGGCAAAAGATTTTAATTTAGCGGGAATGCTTCAAACGGAGCTGGATGATACGCTTAAAAGTCAGTTAAAAACAAATTATATTGATTTGTTAAAAACAGCGGTGCATCCGGTATTGCTTATTTTAACCGCGCTTAATCCCGCTTTCGTTGGCTCGTATATTAATCAACACTGGATTGGCTTTGCGGTTTCAATTCATGTCGCTTTTCTTGGCGGACCCGCTGTTTCTTACCTTGTGAGCCGCGTCCCAAAAGTATTTAAAAATACAGCCCGGTATTTCGGAACATTTTTAGCGGTATTGATGGTGTCTTTAACGAGTTTTTACTATGCTAATATTGAAAAAGTGCCTGAATTTGTAAAGCTTCTTTTGGAGAATTTCCCCATTCTGTCTTGGGGGCTTTCAGCTGATGGTATGACGGTCACGGCTCCCGGTCTCGGACAAATGCTTTTTACGCATCCTCTTTTTGTTATGCTGCAAGTCTTTATGTTGGCTTCATTTGTTGTGCTCGTAACATTCGGGCATTTTTTCGGTTTTATTGATTATGTCTCTGCATTTTTTCAGTCGATTGGTAATTTCTTCAAAAATTTTAAGAAGAACGTGGTTAAAAATCTAAGTATTCTTGCCGGAATGGGAGCCGCCGCTTGGGGTGTTGTTGCGGCATTTAAAAACCCTGAATTCTTAAGCAGTATCTTTAGCGGACTGAAATTGGGCGCGGTGACTTCTGATTCAGCAAAAGCGGCAGTTGAATCTCTTTCGTCAATTGATTGGGCATCCAGTGAACTGACATTAATTTCTTTATTCTTTTTGGTCGGGCTGGCCTTAGCAAGAATGGGGCAATCCAAGGATTTGAATGGCAAGATTCGTTATTCAAATTTAATGATGAGAGGTACTGTTATTGCTTTAGCGGGATTTGTGACGCTGACTGTTTTGACAACGGTCTTTGCTTTTACATTTGGGGTTGCGGTGGTGACAGCGTTTGGCATGATGATCTTGGTGACGGCCCTCATAAATAGTTTTAGTGCATCACAACGGGCAAGTGTTTCACCTCGGTCTACTTCTGCGTCTCGAAAGCCAGTGCTCGTGGATGAAGATTCGCGAGGGGCTGTTATGCCGGAAGTTGTAGATTTTGGTGGGGCGAGCGCAACAGGTCAGGCAATTTATGATCCGCTCGCATCGGATGAAGAGCAGGACGGCTTGCGAGCTATTGGCAGTTCTTTGCAGCCGGATGGATATTCGGGCGAAGAAGCTTACCAAGTGGAAGCCAATTTTGGCGATGCTCAGGTTACTTTAGAAATTTCTTACGCCTCGGTAGATTACGAGAGTGAAGCCGCTGTGGGTGAAGATCTTCAAAATATTTTTGACCACATTCAGCGGGCTATCGTAAACCAGAATCTTCGGATCAATTATTTTGATGATATTTATGGTGTCATGAGCCAATTAAGTTTTGATGAAATTGGTTACAGAGCAGTCCTGTCTGATCAGATTGATGGAGAGTACCGCTGGAGTTTTACAAATGCAGAAAACGGAAAATTGATAGGCGTCAATATCACAGCCCGTTCAGAGGCACGTGAGATTTTTGAGAAAATTATTCACTTGTCCGACAGCGATATCGCGAATATGTCCATTGAAGACCTTGCCCTACTTGTTGAAGCAGTGGTAGATCAGGGGCTTTTGGCAGAATTTCCCGGATTGATCGAAAAATTTTTACTTTATTCGGCTGCGCCCGGCACCGGAAAAGGCGCCTTAATGGCGGAATCCTTCCAGGGTGAAGGCGGCAGGACAGCACCCTATGAAAAATTAATTAAAAAGTTAATGCTTTACCATACACGGGCGCATCGCCCTGCAGAGGGAGAAAAAGACGGCTACACCTACAATTATCGCTCGGTGGAAGCGCTCAATGCTTTGGTGCGCGAAAAGGGCGTGATGCGCGCTTTTGTTAATAATCAGCCGCAAGGGTTAGCAACGTTCACATTTGATGAGAGTGTTGTTGTTTCACATTTTCAACCGACTCAAAATGGAGATGCAGCAGCCACAGTTGGTACGGATAATTTACATGTTGGTGATACGATTCTTACATGGAATGGGAAAACCGGTGAAACAGTTGTTGCGCGGAATGGGGTCCAGACGAAGGTTTCAGGGTTGGCTATTCCGCCTGAATTTAAAGACGCGCTCGTTCCGGGCGATATCGTTTCAAAAATTTCGGGTCCGGAAGAAATTGAAGTACGGCGGTCCGTTAAAGGAATGGGAGAGGTATTTGATCGCTCTAAGTTAACTATTCTCGAGGCAGGGTATGGCTGGGCTTTAGAGATTTTGAAGAAATACCCGACGATTTTGACCATTTTTATATCACCGTTTACGGACGCTGAAATTGATGTGCGGGCGCAAAATCAGGCTTGGATCAAAAATCGGTTTGCTGATCAACGGGAGCGGTGGAGAGCGTACCGGGCTATGTTTCAGACAATCCGCGAACGCCGCGGTGAAGTGGATATTGCGAATGATCCGAACGCGGAATGGCGTGTTGCGGAATTGACTGCGGAGTATGGCAGAGAGGGCGACTATGATTTACAAATTTGGCTTTTAGAGAAAGACCTGAAGACCGCTCAAAAACTGCTGAGTAAAACACCTCAGGGACCTAATAAAATCGCGCTTGAGGGTAAGATTCATGAAATGGAACAGTATCGGGCTCATTTGAATGGTTCCCGGGACGCGGTCTATGACAGCGCACGCGCGTGGCTTTATGAGCAGACGAAAGATCGCGTCGAAATGCTTTTCAACAACTTCGCGTACATTGAGTCACCCGAGTTTATCAACGGCGTGAATGAAGCATTAAATGGATTTGGCCGCGGACAATTAGAGGGCAGTCGTTCTGATTTTGCCCGTGCGATGGCTTATGAAATTCATAAGCGCTTAATTGACCGTGATCCTGTGCTGCCATTTTTTGAGCCTGCCACGGGTAAGAAGACGAACCGGTTAGAAAGAGTTATTGAAGGTGTGGTTCAAATGCAGACCCGCAAAGAATACGGGGAAGGTCACATTCTTGTTAATTCATGGGAATATGATCCGGCAAAGCAATCCGAGCGGTTACAGCAATTGGCACAAAAGTTTGCCGCGCTTTTCTTTAAAAACCTGCTTAAGGGACTTCGGCGTGAGTTAAAACAACGCGATCGCCTTTTGAAAACTGCGTTGAGAGTTCGAAAAGCGGGGCTTGAAAGCGCGCTGAGAGATCCCGCGAAGGATTATGATGCCGTTGTGATTGGTGTTCATCCGGTATACGAAGCTTCGGTGCGGGCCGCGGTGGAGGCAATGCGGGGTCGGGTTTATAACGAAAATACACCTGTTCTTGTTATTCCGGGCGAGCCCGAGGGAAGCATCACAAACGCAATTGTTACGGCGCAGGAAGCTCTTCGAAATCAAGGCTGGCAGGGGATTGAGGGAAAGCGTATTGCTATGGTTTCTCTGAATGGTTTTGGCGGAAGAATTCCGACTCGGGATGGAAAAGGTCTTATTTCTCTTCCGGGAGGGACGACTTTTCTGGAGGAAGTGCTGAAGGAGCGCTTTTCTTATTTGCGTGAAATGCCTCGCAGCGGCGCGTTAATTATTTTATCGGTTGACGCGTTGCGCATTCCCGCGACAGCGAATATTCAAATGGGAAGGAGCGCTTTTCAAATTATAAGCTATCCGATGCAGACAAGTTCAACCGAGATGTCCGAATTGGGAATGGTTAGGGTTGAAGATCCTTTTTCAATGAAGCCGCAGACGATTAAATTTGCGGGAGAAAAATTGATAACATCTCAGCGTGCCGCTTTGGCTCGACAAGGCGTTTTGAGTAACCGTTTATACGAAAATGTAAGCCAGGCCGTTTACGTTATTCAGTCGCATGAAGCTTTTGCTTGGTTGTCTGAAAAAATCGAAGTTATCCGTGATTTGTTGTCCCGAATTCATGCTGACAGCGGAGCTGAATACCGTGATGATAAAGTTTTATTCAGCTGGTTTGAGCATTTAGTTGAGTTGGCGCATTTGCCCGAGCACTTAATGCCTTTTTATCTTTCGCGAATGGAAGATCTTCAGGGGGGGATTCATCCTGAGGTGGTTCAGCTGATACGCGAGATTGCCGTTGAAGCTCGTCAAAAATTTGGTTTTGATATGGTGAACACGGGCATCGGAACGGTTTATGCGCATGTCAACCGCCCGGACCAACTTAGGGATTTGCTTCACCGAGTGCAGGAGGATGAAAATCTAAGATTGCTGCTCAATATTACGGCCGGTGCTGAGGGTGCGGGTGGTATTGAGCAAAGCCTGGTTGATTCATCCGTTCACATTGAAGGTACGGCATTTGTTTCTAATTCACTTATTGATTCAGGCAGTCAAATTGAAGAGCGCGCTTTTGTTGCCAACTCTGCCGGAAAATTGAAGGTGGGTCCGAATGCGATTGTTGTGGATGTCTTTTCTCTCTCCGAGGATAAACCTTTTGTCGCTCAGCCCAACACCTATAATCAGGGTTATTTTATTCGGAACGAGAAAGGTGAACTGCAGCATGTTGTGGTGTCGCTTCCTCTTGATTTTGAGAATGGAGATAATGAGCTTCATCGGGTTATCGGAGTGAAGGCGGTTAAGGATGGAATACGCATCAGCCGCATGAAAATTTTTCCACGTGATGAAAATAACGCACACATGAGACCGTTTACTTGGGAAGTAGATACGGATAATAAATACTCATTAGATGATATTCGCAGAATGCAGGATCCTTCAGCGACCGCGCAAGTTTCAGAAGAATTGCACCTTGGTTTTGGGGCATCCAATTCTCCGAACGAATCTCCGAGTGAAGCTCTTAGTATTTTAAGAAAGACATTTAACGAGTTGGAAATTAAACCGGTGTTGCCAAAACCCGTTCTTCCTGCGGATGATGAGACGACTAAAAAAAGCGAATTACGATCGCAATCCACACCGGTAGAGGGATTGACCTCGGATGCGGAGCAGGACGCGATGGATATTGAAATGCTCAAAGCAGCTTTGGCGTCGGTACGCACCCAAAGCTTGCCTGAGATTTTACAAATGGATGCCGCTGCGGATTACCTTGATCAGCGTATTGATCAGGCCGTTGGAGCTTTCGGTAATGATGCGGTTGCGAGCGAAGCAACGGTTGTTGTTGCTGATATGACCAACATGAGTGTCGCGGATATTAATGTGATGATTGATGAGCACCAGAAATTGGGCAAAAAGGCTGTGATTTATTTGGCGAATGCCTCTACGGTAAGTCAGCAGAGTTTTAGCTTGCCTGTTAACGGCAGTATCCAGATAAAAATAATGGATTCGGGCTTCAATGCGGTGCGGGCGGTTGCTTTAGAGCAAAATAACGCTCAGCTGAATACTGCAATTGGTATTCTTGGTACGGCGAAAATTCAAGGAAATGCCCGTGTGCAGCGTATGATTATTTCGAGATTTATCGGACAGTTTGTGATGATGACTGATAAAGCGGAAAATCTGCAGGGCGTGGGTAAAGACCGCATTATCGACGTTGCTTCGTACATTACAAATATTGAAATTGCGATGCGTTCCGAACAACGTATTCAGGCGTCCGCTTAATCGCGCACGGAAGTTCAAAAGCCCCGGGGAGTTCCCCCGGGGCTTTTTTTATTCGAAGTATTTCTTTGGTTCCTTGAGGCTGATCGGTTAAAATTCTCGTCTATGAAAAAGCTTAAAATAGCTATTGCCCAGATGAACCCGGTCGCGGGGGATGTCGCGGGAAATGCTGCAAAAATATTGGAATGGTCGCGCCGCGCTGAAACAGAAAAATCAAATTTAGTTGTTTTTCCTGAAATGGCGCTTTGCGGTTATCCGATTTGGGATCTTGCCAACCATCCTGACTTTGCGGCGGCTTCGGCTGAAGCAGTTAAGAAAATAGCGGTGGAAACAAAAAATCTTGCTGTCTCCATTGTTTTTGGGGGAATTGAGTCTGTTCCGTCTAAAGCCGCTTCAGTTGGCGGTAGATTAAAAGTCTATAACTCACTTTTCTGGATTGAGAACGGAAGAGTTTTACTGACTTATCGCAAACGCCTGTTACCGACTTATGACGTTTTCTTAGAAGATGTTTTTTTTCAACCGGGAAACAAAGCCGGGGTTGTGAAGTCCCGCTTGGGAAAAGTGGGTGTGATGATTTGTGAAGATTTGTGGGATGACAGCTATGACCTTAAGCCGCTTGCCGAGCTTAAAAAAGCCAAGCCTGATTTTGTGATTAATTTGTCTGCTTCGCCTTATTACGCCGGAGTACGTTCACGCCGCGAAGAATTACTTGCCCGGCAATCCAAAAAATATAAGCTTCCGATTGTTTATGTCAATCAAACCGGAGCTCAGGATGATTTGATTTTTGACGGCGCCAGCATGGTTTATGACAAAGCCGGGAAAAAAGTTTTCCAGGCGCCTGCTTTTGAAGAGGGACTTTATTTCTTTGAACCTGCAAAGTTAAAAACGCTCAAGACGGCCAAAGAGAATTTGGCGCCTGAAATGTATCGGGCTTTAGTTTTGGGCGTAAAGGATTATTTTCGTAAAAACGGTTTTAAAAAAGCAGTGATCGGGCTTTCCGGCGGCATTGACTCCGCCTTGGTTGCCGCAATCGCAGTCGATGCTTTGGGCGCGGACGCGGTGCGCGGTATTACGATGCCGAGTCAATACTCGTCTGAAGGTTCATGGAAAGACTCCATGGAGCTTGCTAAAAACTTGGGAATTCAATGCCGTGTGTATCCGATTCAGGAAAAATTTGATTTTGTTTTAAAGCAGTACCGCGAACAAAAACGCCGTTACGGTGATTCGGTTCCCGTTGACGGAACATTGGGGCTCGCGGTTGAGAATTTACAAGCACGCTTGCGCGGTCTTGAGCTTATGTTTATTTCCAATGATGAAGGCAGTTTAGTTTTAACGACGGGCAATAAATCCGAGCTTGCCATGGGCTATTGCACGCTTTACGGCGATATGTGCGGTGGGCTGGCGGTCTTGGGCGATGTTTATAAAACACAAGTGTACGCGCTTTGCCGTTATCGCAATTCAGTCAAATTAGTCATTCCCGAAGCCATTTTAACGAAAGCTCCTTCAGCGGAATTGCGCCCTAATCAAAAAGATCAGGATTCATTGCCTGAATATGATGTTTTGGATGAGATTTTGCGCTGTTACATCGAGAAGAATATGTCCGCGCAAGCCATGATCAAACACATGGCCAAGAAAAAAATTCCCGCTGAAACTGTTTTAAGCACGCTTCGTAAAACCGATTTAGCGGAGTATAAACGCCGGCAAACGCCGCCGATTCTTCGCGTAACCGAAAAAGCATGGTTTGGTCGCCGCATGCCGATTACAAACCGCTTTGTCAGGAACGCATGAGCTCGGCTGTCGTTCGTAAAGGTGTTTTGACCGATTGGGGACGTTTTGTGATTGAAGCCAGTGAGAAGGGGGTTTCGCGCGTTATTTTTCCCGACGATGCCACAAGTTTTTCAGATACCGCAGATGTGTCGGAAGTGTTAAGCGCGGCGGTTGAGCAATTTGAAAATTATTTTTTGGAGAAACCGTATGACTTCCGTAATCTGAGATATGATTTTTCGGAAGTTTCTCCGTTTCAGGAAAGAATTTTGATCACACTTTTGAACTTATCCGTTAAAACGATTGCGTACTCTGAGCTGGCGCGATTATCCGGTTCTCCCAGAGCGAGCCGCGCTGTCGGAAACGCGATGAATAAAAATCCTTTTCCCATTTTGATTCCGTGTCACCGTGTTATTCGTGCGGATGGTGACCTAGGTCAGTATGCTTGGGGGCAAGATTGGAAAACAAGACTTTTGAAGCATGAAGGTATTTATCCCCAAGCCCCATCCTTCACTTTCGGCGGAAGCGGGCTTTCTGCTATAATTGCCGCTGTTTAAACCCTATGAAATTGAGGAGATTCTGTGCTGCCTAAAAAAATTGCGACGACGATCCGAGAGCTTGCTGAAGATAAAAAAGCAGAAGATGTTTTAATTTTAGATGTGAAGAAACAGTCTAGTTTTGCGCATTATTTTATTATTACGCATGGCAACACAGAACGTCATGTCACTGCGATCGCGGAGAACATAGCAAGCGAAATGAAGAAAAAAGGCGAGCCCGCTTGGCAAGTTGAAGGTTTGCGTGAATCTAAATGGGTTTTGCTCGATTTTGGCTCAGTGGTAGTGCACGTGTTTCTTAAAGATATTCGTGAGTTTTATGCTCTTGAACGCCTCTGGGGAGACGCAAAGCGAATTTGATGAAAAGACATCATCTGCGTCGTTGCTCACGTCCGTTAGTTTGCTTGCAAACTAACCAGGTATTGCGGCTTGTGCGGCGTATCTTTAAATACGCCTCCGCGGTCACTTGTTCACGCCTGGCATCTGATGCCTTTTGATCAAATTCGAATATTTAAATTATGAAAATTGAACTTAAAAATCTTATTTTCAAAGCATCGCAAGACTTATGCGGGGGCAATTTGCCCGCGGGGTTTGACTTTGAACTTTTGCCCCCAAAAGATCCTTCACACGGTGATTTGGCGTGCAATGTCGCGATGAAAATTTCAAAGATTGTCGGAAAGAATCCGCGCGAAACCGCGCTTGCCATTCAAAAGCAAATCGAAGCTTCTCAGTCGTCTATTTTAGACGGAATTGAAATTGCCGGACCGGGGTTCATTAATTTTCGGCTTAAGAAGTCAGCCCGCGGAGCGGTGGTGCTGCAAGTCATTCAATCAGATGCGGCATTCGGCTCATCGGATTTTGGCAAAGGCCTCAAAACCGTGGTGGAATTCGTCAGCGCGAATCCGACCGGTCCGTTGACGATCGCGCATGGCCGCCAAGCTGCGATTGGCGATTGTTTAGTGCGTATTTTGCGCGCCGCGGGTTTTGATGTGAAGGCTGAATATTACTTAAATGATGCCGGCCGTCAAATGCGGTTATTAGGCGGAAGTGTTTTTGCGCGATATTCATCTGATCTGGGAAAGCCGAAGGAGCTTCCGGAAGACGGGTACAAAGGAGCTTATATTTTTGATTTGGCCAAAGATTTAGTCCAGCTGAAGGGTGATGCTCTTTTAAAGTTAAGCGAAGACGAAGCCGTGGCTCAATGTACGGATTATGCAAAAGACACAATCATGAGTTGGATTAAGAAAGATCTTGCGGCAACGCATTGTCATTTTGATAACTTTTACAGTGAGCGTACGCTTTATACCGAAAATAAAGTTGAAGAAGCGCTGCAACTTTTAAAAGACCGTGGCTACATTTTTGAAAGTGAAGGCGCGGTTTGGTTTCGATCCACCGATTTGGGCGATGATAAAGATCGCGTTGTGAAAAAGTCGACCGGTGAATACACTTATCTTGCACCGGATATTGCGTATCACATGACGAAATATAACCGTGGTTTCCGCAAAATCGTCAATCTTTGGGGGCCCGATCATCATGGTTATATTCCGCGCCTGAAAGCAGCCTGCCAGGTGCTTGGTTATGACGCGGACAAAATTCATGTCGGCATTGTTCAGCTTTCAACACTTTTCCGCAAAGGCGAGCCGCTTAAAATGTCCACTCGCGCGGGCGAGTTCATTACTTACAAAGAGCTTTACGAGGAAGTCGGGATTGACGCCGCACGTTTGTTTTTCGTTTTGCGCCGTCAGGAAAGCCATTTAGATTTTGATCTCGAAGTGGCGAAAGAAAAATCCGCTGATAACCCCGTGTATTATCTTCAATACGCGCATGCCCGTATTTGCAGTTTGATTGAAAAGGCAGACCGTAAAATCAGCGAAAACCCGGATATGAGCTTGCTCACGACTCAGGAAGAAGGAGATTTGATCGGTATGATTTCTCAGTTTCCTGATTATGTTCGTCAATCCGCCGATACTTTAGAGCCATACCGAGTGGTGGACTATTTGCGCCAGCTTTCAGCAAGCTTCCATAAGTTTTACAGTCAATGCCGGGTTGTCACGGATGATCCCGCGTTGACGGATTCCCGCTTAGCCCTTTGCAAAGCGACTCAAATTGTTTTGCGTAATGGGTTGCAGCTTCTTGGAATCAGTCAGCCGACCTCCATGTAATGGCGCAAGATATCCCCGAATTTTCACCTGAATTGCTCAAACAGAATAAGACTCATCCCAAAGTGATTTTCATTGTCGGGCCGACGGCTTGCGGTAAATCAGCTCTTGCGATTGAACTCGCGAAGCGCATGAAGGGTGAAATTATTTCGGCTGATTCCATGCAGGTTTATCAGGGAATGAATATCGGCACCGCTAAGATCTCAGCGGAAGAACAGCAAGGTGTGCCACATTTTGGAATCGACTTGGTGCCCGCGTCCCAGCCTTTCAATGCGTATGATTTCCGTAAATACGCAATTGAGAAAATAAAAGAAATTCACGCGCGGGGGAATACGCCCTTTGTAACCGGCGGATCGGGTTTGTATGTGCGCGGGCTTTTGGAAGGCCTGCCCGAAGTATCTATGCAGAATGAAGCCGTGCGTGAACACTTTGAACACCGTTTAGAAACAGAGGGTTTGGAGGCATTGGCGCGGGAGCTTGAAAAGCTTGATCCGGATTTTTACGCCAAAGTCGATAAACAAAATCCTGTGCGCGTCATTCGCGCGCTTGAAATTCATTCGATTACCGGTCAAAAGCCTTCAACGGTTCGGGAGAAGCGCGAGGGTCTTGAAGAACTTGGGTTCGCGCCGGTGGTGCTCGGGATCGATCGCGACCGCGATTGGCTTTATGAGAAAATTAACGAGCGGGTTGAGCTGATGTTTCAGCGCGGACTTGTGGAAGAAGTTGAGATTTTAATAACGTCGGGTATGTCAAAAACAGCGGCACAGGCCGTCGGTTATAAGGAAGTTGTGGAAGCGCTTGAAGCGGAGGGGGATTTGCACGACAATTTAGATGCTGCGAAAGATAAGATCAAACAAGCTTCGAGAAATTTGGCAAAACGGCAATGGACTTGGTTTAAGCGCGAGCGCGGGATTCATTGGGTTTTTTGGCCGCACGACGCGCCTCCGGAAGTTTTTGCGCAGTATGTCGCCAGTCATCTTAAGTACGCGAACTCATTGGATTAATTATATATGGCGATTGAGAAAGTTGTTTTAGTTTTGGTTGAGTTAACTACCCGCAAAGGCTTTCTGATCGATGAAGAGCTTGAAGAAATGGTTGAGCTTATTCGTTCTGCTAACGGCGATGTTGTGGCGGCGGTGCAGGTGAAACTTTTTCGTCCGAACGCCTCGCTTTTTATCGGAGCCGGTAAAGTGGAAGAAATCGCGCAGCAATTACTCGAAACCGGCGCGCGGCGGGTTGTTTTTAATCAGAACCTTTCGCCGGTTCAAACTCGCAACTTAGAGATGCAACTTAAAAAACACAAAGCCAAAGTGATTGACCGTAACTTGCTGATTTTAGATATCTTCGCCCGACGGGCCAAATCAAGCGATGGAAAATTGCAGGTGGAATTGGCTCAGCTGGAATATCAGCTTCCGCGCGTGGATATGCAGTGGGAAAAATTGTCCCGGGCGGCAGGCGGCGGTGCCGGCGCGATGGGCGGACAAGGAGAACAGCAAATTGAAATCGACCGCCGACGTATCCGCGAAAGAATTATTCGCGTGAAAAAAGAATTACTCAAACTAAAAGAGCACCGCGCTCGTCTGCGCGCGGGACGCAAGCAAAAGCAATTTGTGCAGGCCGTTTTAGTCGGGTATACCAATGCCGGCAAATCAACTTTGCTGAACGCGCTGACCGGGGCGGAGGCATACGCGATGGATCAGCTATTTGCGACTCTGGATCCCAAAACCAGACTTTTTCAGGATGGCCGCATCGGCAGTATTTTGGTGACGGACACGGTTGGTTTTATCCGCGATTTGCCCCATCATTTGGTGGAAGCTTTTCACGCGACTTTGGAAGAAGTGACTGAGGCGGATGCCGTGATTCATGTCATTGATGTTTCAAATCCGAACACCCTGGAGCAAGTGAAGGTTGTGGAAAAGGTATTGGCCTCACTGAAGGCTTCAGAAAAGCCCACTATTTTTGCTTTAAACAAGTCGGATTTGCTGACACCCGAGCAGAAAAAGATGTGGCTTTCTGAGTTTCCGGACTCGATTTGTATTTCTGCGAAAAAGAAGGAAGGGTTGCGCGAGTTAATGCAAAAAGTGAAGGATGTTTTAGCGGAATATAGCCGTCAAACTCGCACTTCTGAGACCGCATAGCAGCTGATGACGTCACACCCTCTTTTTGATATACTTTCGCCTTCGCAAATTAGTTTTTAACACGTTTTTATTCCATTAATTAAAGAGGCTTCCATGCAAAAGATTCAATTGAAACAGCTCTCCAGTTTTGACCTTCAAGCCGCCGGCCAAAGCCCATGGCTTGATACCATCAGCCGTCAGCTTTTAAACTCCGGCGTACTCAAAGAATTTGTCCAGAAAAAGGGCCTTTTAGGAGTTACTTCCAACCCTTCTATTTTTCAGAAAGCGATTTCATCGGGTGAAGGCTATGAAAAAGATATCCGCACGCTTTTTCGTTCGGGAAAAAGTGTTTTAGAAGTTTATGATGCTTTGACTATTGCTGACATTCAGCGTGCATGCGATTTGATGCTGCCGGTTTATAAAAAATCAAACCGCGAGCATGGTTATATCAGTCTCGAAGTTTTACCTGTGCTTGCTTACCGCGGTGAAGAAACATTGGCCGAGGCCCGCCGTCTTTTTAAACTGGTGAAGCGTCCCAACTTGATGATCAAAGTTCCTGCGACAGCGGAAGGTTTGCCCGTGATCGAGCAATTGATCGGAGACGGCATCAATGTGAACATTACCCTGATGTTTTCCATTCAGGATTATTGCCAGGTTGCTGAAGCTTATTTGCGCGGACTGGAACGACGCCTGAAGCAAAAGAAGTCTTTAGCGGCAGTTCATTCTGTGGCCAGTGTTTTTGTCAGCCGCATTGACGCTGTGATTGATCAGAAGCTTGAAGCTCTATTAAAAGATACGGTTGATGAAGAGAAGTTAGTTTTGATTCAGAGCTTACGCGGCAAAGCTGCGGTTGCGAATTCCAAATTAATTTATCAGGAGTTCAAAACGATTTTAAATTCCGCGCGTTGGCAAAAACTTGCCAAAGCCGGCGCAGCACCGCAAAAAGTTCTTTGGGCGAGCACCAGTCCCAAGAATCCGGCTTATTCGCCGCTCTGCTATGTTGAGCCGCTCGTGGGCAAGGAAACTGTGAACACTTTGCCCGAGCCGACATGGAAAGCGGTTTTAGAAGGCGCGAAGGTGGTTCCGGACGCGGTTGAAGAGGGCGTTACCGAGGCGCGTGCGGTGATTGACCGTTTGCGCAGTTTTGGGATTGATGTTAACGCCGTTTGCGTTGATTTGAAAAAAGCCGGTGTTAAACTGTTTGAACAAGCGTTTGAAGATCTGATGCGTACTTTGGAGTTGAAGCGTATCGAACATTCGCCAAAGAAAAATCCTGCCAAAGTTGCTTTCAAGTTGCCTGAGGAAATTCAAGAGGCGGTAAAATCCGCCGCTGATTTAGCCGTCGGAGACCGCTTGCACTCGCGTTGGCTTGAAAAGGACTCTTCGCTCTGGTCAACCGAAGAAGCCCACATTAAAGTAATCCGTAATCGTTTGGGCTGGGTAGAAATCAGCGATAAGATTTTGAGCCGTGTTTACGAAATCGATTTGCTACGCGCGAAGCTGGTCAGCCGGGGCATCAAGGATGTTGTTTTGCTCGGAATGGGCGGATCGAGCTTGGCCGCGGAAGTTTTTTCAATCGTGCTGCCGCGCGTTTCGACTCCCGCATTGAGATTCCATTTGCTCGACACCACCGACCCGCAAGCCATTGCCGCGGTGGAGTCCAAAATTAATTTGAAGAAATCCTTTTTTATCGTTGCCAGCAAGTCAGGCGGAACGATTGAAACGGTTTCTCAATTTCAATATTTTTATGGGCGTGTTTCCAAAGCATATCGCGGTTCCAAAACGGAAACCGGCAGTCATTTTATGGCGATTACGGATCCGGGCTCCGGGTTACAGCAGCTTGCCGCGGAACATTGTTTTGAATCAACCTTTTTGAATTCTGCCGATATCGGCGGCCGTTATTCGGCACTTTCATTTTTTGGTTTGATGGGTGCAGGATTATGCGGTTTGGATATCCGCGCGCTTTTGAAAGATGCGGTTGCTGCTTTGCATGAAATGCGCAGCCAAGAAAACCTGACAAAAAATCCCGGAATTTATTTGGGAATTGTTTTGGGACAGCTCGCCGAAGCTGGCGTTAATAAGCTGACTTTTTGGACGACACCGAAGCTTCGCATTTTTGGTGATTGGGCCGAGCAGTTGATCGCGGAGAGTACCGGCAAGCAAGGTAAGGGAATTGTTCCGATTGTCGGCGAGCCTGCCTTTTCCCCGGAAGCTTATCGTGAAGACCGTTATTTTGTGGTGCTAAAAGAACCCGGTGTTAAAACCGCTAAGCTCGATCAGGCTGTGAAAGCAGTTAAGAAGGCCGGTTTTCCTGTCATTGAAATTAATTGGTCTGATTTCAGCAATGTCGGCGGAGAAATGCTGAAATTTGAAATCGCGACCAGTATTGCCAGCAGTCAAATGGCGGTCAATCCGTTTGATGAGCCGAATGTCAAAGAAAGCAAAGATATGACCGGCGCATTGCTTGCGCAGCTTGCGGCGGGTAAAGCGTGGACGCAGCCTGAGCCGATTGCACCTGTTTCGATTAAGGGCAAGCAATTGATCCAGGACTTCCTCAAAGGCCTTAAATCAGGCGATTATGTGGCTTTATTGGGCTATTTTGAGCGCAACCCAAAGACGATGGCCGTTATGGACCAAGTGCAGGCTTATTTGGCGGAAACTTTGAAGGTTCCCGTGCTTTATGGATTTGGACCGCGTTATTTGCATTCGATCGGACAGCTTTACAAAGGCGGTCCGCGCACCGGCCGTTTTATCGAGTTGTTTGTGAAAGATTCAAAAAAATTGGAAGTGCCTTCCGCCGGATATTCATTTAGCCAGCTCAAGCAAGCACAGGCGTTGGGCGACTATCAGGCTTTTGCGTCCAAGAAAATTCCTGTTCTGGCGGTTGAAATCGGATCTGACCCGATTGCGGGCGTCAAAAGTCTTTTGAAGTTACTTCAGGCAAAATAAAGTCGTTTTTGTTTAAGGCCTTAAAAGGTTTCAGCTACAAGACGTGGTCTACGACCACAGGCAAACCGCACTGCGGAGGCGAGCGCTATGTTATCGCAGGTACGAATACAGAACTATGCGTTGATCGATGATATTCGCATTGAATTTGCCGAAGGTCTGAATGTCCTGACGGGCGAAACGGGTGCCGGTAAATCCATTTTGATTGATGCCTTGCGCTTATGCTTCGGCGACCGTGCCGAGTCCATTCCCTTTAAAAATCCTTCTCAGTCATGTTTTTTGGAAGCCGCCGTCGATTGTTCCGCCGTCCGTTCTCTTTTGGGAGTGAAACTATTTCAGGAACGTTTTTCCGAATATGTTGAAGAAGGCGATGATCTTCTTGTGTTTCGCCGCGAATTTTCCGCCCCGGGGAAAAGTAAAAATACTTTAAACGGTCGTCTTGTGAACCTTTCCCAAATTCGCGAACTCGCTTCCTTTTTAGTCGACTGGCATGGGCAATACGATTTCCAGGCGATCTTTCAGCCTGCGGCTCAACTTGAAATGCTCGATCGCTACGCGAAAACAGAAAAACTGATTCAGGCTTACCGCGTGGTTTATTCGGATTACGCCGCTTTACTTCAATCGAAACAAGAATTAACCGATTCCGTGCAAAACCGTGAAGCACAACTTGATTTGCTTAAATTTCAAGTTCAGGAAATTGAACGTGTGAAGCCGAATCCCGGCGAAGATGATGCGCTGAAATCGGAATGGATTCGTTTTTCACATGCCGAAAAACTGCATGAAAAGCTTCGCGATCTTTTGGATGCTTTGGATGAAGGGGAAGAATCCGCCTCAACGCGCATGAGCCGGGCTTTCAAGCCTTTGATTGATTTGGAAAAAATCGACCCTGAATTTACGAAGCGCCGTGAAGAGCTGGAAAGTATTCAGCTTCAGCTCGAAGAATGGATTGCGCAAGCGCGCGAATATCAGGAGGGCCTTTCGTTTGATGAGAAAGCCGCGCGGGAGGCAGAGAGCCGATTGAACGCTCTCGATATTTTAAAAAGAAAATACGGCGGATCACTTGATGCGGTTTGCGCGTTTTATGAAAGCGCCAAAAGCAAATTAGCATTACTTGAAGACTCTGAGCTTGGTTTTAAAGAGCTGGATAAAAAAATTCAAGCCAGTTTAAAAGCGGTAAAAGTCGCGGGAAAAGAACTTTCCGAACAAAGACAAACCGCCGCGCATAAGTTTTCGAAAAAAATTTGCGCGGAATTAGAAGAGCTTGGCATGAAGCAAGCGAAGTTTGATTGCCGCATGAAAATTCTTACCGAGCCTTCTTCATCGGGGCTTGAGTCGCTGGAGTTTGACTTAGCGCCTAACGCCGGTTTGCCGCCGCAGCCCTTGGCGCGCATTGCTTCCGGCGGTGAAGCTTCGCGGGTGATGCTCGCGATTAAAAAAGTGGCCGGAGATTCTGATCGCATTTCTACTTTGGTTTTTGACGAAATCGATGCCAATATCGGCGGGCGATTGGGCAGTGTTGTTGGGCAGAAACTGCGTGAAATTGCTGAGAACCATCAGGTGCTTTTAATTACCCACTTACCGCAAATTGCCGCTTTCGGCGGACATCACCTGAAGGTTGTGAAGGTGACTGCGGCCGGAAAAACAAAAATTAGCTATGAGAAGCTGGATACGAAGGCTCGCGTGAAGGAATTGGCGCAAATGATGAGCGGGCAAGAGGAAACGGCAATTGCTCTCAAGCATGCCCAAGAATTACTTCAGTCCGCCGCAGTTTAATTTCGCTCTACAAATTAAACACTTTATTGACAAACCAATGGGCTGTGCTATCCTTCGATTATTGCAGGAAATGACTATGAACAAGAACCTTAAACAAATTCAGCTTACGACGACGACCACGAAACGCTTCGTGGCGGTCGCCATTTGTCCGTCCTCCATGCATCGCATGTGGGCGGTGGCGGGTTATCCCGTTGTGGGCGGAGGTGTTGTTTAAGGGTTAGTTCCTAGTAAAACCCGGTAAACACTAAAGCCCGTAGCGGGAAAAACGCTACGGGCTTTTTGCTTTTACGGCTTCGATTGATCGAGCCGTGGACGATAACAATAGAACAAAGAAGGAGAATGAGTATGAATACGGTTCAAATACCCCGGAGAAGGGGCACTAACAGGCTGAATGCGGTTGCTTTAACCGCGCTTTTAACCTTGCGGGAGGCCTTAACGGCAGAGAATTATGAGATCTGCCAGCAAGTGATCGATATCGCGTTGGAGTTCGGCGCGACTCAGGCGGATGTTTTCGCTTTGCTTGAGGATATCAGGAGAAATCCGGTTGTATACGCGGCTAAAGCAGCGTAATTCGGGTATGACTCAGACCGCTTGTTTATTACAAGGGAAGAGTTGTGCCCGAATGACACGCTCAAGTTTTTATCATTTTTTCCGTTACTCTCCATGGGCCGAAACAAAGCCTAAGAAGGAGAAAAAAATGATTAATCACATGGTAATTTCAAGTGAGATTGAATGGATTGGATATGAGCATAAAGACCGCATGCTGCAGGTCGAGTTTATTGACGGACCTGTATACCGTTATCAGGAAGTACCGCACTCTATATTTGAAGAATTTTTACAAGCGCCTTCACATGGCCGTTATTTTGAAAGTAATGTGAAAGACAAGTTCGAGCATCGCCGGATTCGTTAAGCGATAATGGAATTAGATTTTTTGGATTGATCAGACTTCTTCTTTAAAAGCCGCTCTCTTTGAGAGCGGCTTTTTTTGTTTATCCGCGTTTCTCGATCATGAGATAGGTTTCCCACTTTTTATCCCAGTCCAGAACAACCCGAATATGCAGCAGTGAGTCTTTCTCGATTTGCAGATTGTTAGGGAAACGGTGTTTGTGCCAGCGAAAAAGAACATGGTTGGTAACGGGCTCAATATCCATGTGCGGCGTTTTAATGACAGTGCCGTTTTCAAATTCGTATTCAATTACTTCTTTGTGAAAACGTTCATCCTTTTTCCAGCAAGTGATGACATAAAGCTGATCGAGATGGCACGGGAACGAAGGAACATAAAGGTTACTGCGGATTTTTTGAGCCTTGTATCCGTCATCGGAGTCAAACTCAAAGTCTTCACAGACAAAAAACTGAAGCAGCTGAATCGGTTCATTTTCCATGGCGCGTATTATAAAGAGAGGTCTGTGTTTGAGGTAAATAAAAAAGGCGGGCTGCTGCCAGCCCGCCTTTTCATGGAAGAAACCGTTTAGCCGATTGCAGCTTGACCGGTTTCTCCTGTGCGGATACGGATGCAATCACTCAACTCGGTGATGAAAATTTTTCCATCGCCGATATTGCCTGAGCGCGCGCCTTTAATGATCGCTTCAGTCGTGGTTTTAACATACTCATTGTTGACCGCAATTTCAATGCGGACTTTTTTGAGCAAGTTTACCTCGACGTCAGCGCCGCGGTAATTTTCATGGTAACCTTTTTGCTGCCCACAGCCCATGGCATTAGTTACCGACATACGGAAGATTTCCTTTTCGTAAAGCGCTTGCTTTACGGCAGGTAAGGCCTCCGGCTGGATATACGCAATAATGAGTTTCATTTTTTGGTCTCCTTTTTCCGGTAGGTTATGTTGTTGTGTAGGTTTGGAAACCTGAATAAGCTTCCATTCCGTGTTCGCCAACATCAAGCCCACGCAATTCTTCGTGTTCGCTGACGCGGAGTCCCATGACTGTTTTCACAATCAAAAAGATGACCGTGGCAAAGATGATGGAGCCGACTGCATAAGCTACCACACCGACAAGCTGAACCATAAAAGAATGATCAGGGTTGGTGCTAAAGATGCCGACAGCGAGTGTGCCCCAGATACCGCAAACCAAGTGCACTGAAACAGCACCGACAGGATCGTCAATTTTCAGCTTATCGATGAAAAGTACGGAAAGCACAACCAAAGTGCCTGCAATCAATCCGATGATGATCGCGGATACGATGCCGACGCTGTCTGCTCCGGCCGTAATACCGACGAGACCCGCCAAGCATCCGTTCAAGATCATGGAAAGATCAGGCTTTTTCTGAACAATCCAAGATGTGATCATGGAACTGATGATACCTGCCGACGCCGCTAAGCTGGTTGTGACAAGAACGTACGAAACTGGTCCGGGATTAGCGGAAAGAACGGAACCGCCGTTAAATCCAAACCAACCGAGCCAGAGTAAAAAAGTACCAATGACGGCCAGCGGCATGCTGTGACCCATCACAGGACGAATTTTTCCGTTTACGTACTTTCCAAGACGGGGACCAAGAATGATTGCGCCAATTAAAGCAGCCCATCCGCCAACCGAGTGAACGAGTGTCGAGCCAGCGAAGTCGTAAAAGCCCATATCATTTAGCCAGCCGTAGCCCCACTTCCATGAGCCCATAATTGGGTAGGCCAAGCCAACGTAAAGCGCGGAGAAAACGAGAAAGCTGGAGAGCTTCACGCGTTCAGCTACGGCTCCTGAAACGATTGTTGCGCAAGTTGCGGCAAACATTCCCTGGAACAGAAAATCGGTCCAGTAAGTGTAGCCGGCATTGTATGCGCTTGTAACGCCCGCCTCATCGGTTGCGATTCCAAATCCGGCAAAACCGAAAAATTTACCGATGGAGAACTCTCCCGGATACATCAGATTGAAACCTATCAGGGCATAGGTTAAAAGCCCGATTGCCGGAATGACCGTATTTTTAAAGAGAATGTTGACGGTGTTCTTGGAGCGGGTGAGCCCGGCTTCAAGTGTCGCAAATCCTAAATGCATGATGAACACCAAGAAGGTGGCCACCATCATCCAGGTGTTGTTAACCGTAAACATTTCCGCAGACACGCCGTCTTCCGCCCATCCCAATGGAGCTGCTAACCCCAAAAGCGGTAAAACGAACAAAGCGAATACAAAGCACTTCGTTCCAAGCTTCATTTTTTCCTCCTGTGAACTGACTGTGAAATTAACCAACCCCGACTCGAGGCTAAGCATCTAGCTATGGGCAGTTTCTGTGCCATGTTTGAAAAGTTTTTATACGTTCCTGTCTTACCTCTAGACAATCCTGTATTAAGGGTGAAATGCATACATAAATGTATTTTTTATACATAAATGTACTTAAGTCAACGAAAGTCAAAAGGGACTTCCCGCCATTGCTTAACCTATCGTCTTGAGATCCGGACACACTTTTGAGATGGAGATCATTGTCGCCCTTTAAAAATTCATCGATCTCAGGCCCGCACGAATCCCGAACTTTGCTTTTTCATTGAATGATTATTCCTGATTTTTGTATTCTGATCTATAATTCCCGCCCATGGAAAAAAGCAATAATCTAAAAACAGTGTCGATTACGACTTTCGGATGTCAAATGAATGCCTATGACACCGAAGTGGCGTCCGGACTCCTTCAGCAAAAGGGGTATAAGATTTTTACTTTTGATGACTCCGCCGAAGTATCCGATTGGCGCGAACCCGCTCAATTGCCTGATGTCGTTCTCATGAATACCTGCTCTGTGCGCGAACACGCCGAAGATCGTGTTTTCGGGCGGCTGGGAATGCTTGGAAAAGCCAAAAATAAAAGACCGGAACTCATCATCGGATTGATGGGGTGCATGGTCGAAGAACATAAGGCTAAATTGTTTAAGCGTTTTCCGCAATTGGATTTGATGGTGGGAACGCGCAATATCAAAGACCTTCCGATTTTAATTGAGAAGGTTGAAAAAGATCGGCGTCAGGTTTCACAAATTCAGCAAGACGGTATTTCAATTGAATATACCGATCAAATTAAGCGCGAAGGATTGTTTCATGCTTGGCTGCCAATTATGACTGGCTGCGACAAGAAATGTACTTTTTGCATCGTGCCGATTACACGAGGCGCCGAGGTTTCGATGAAGGCCCGCGATGTTTACCGCGAAGCGTCGCGTTTGGTGGGCGAAGGCGTGAAATGGATTACGCTTTTGGGACAGAATGTAAATAGCTATGATGGGTCGGATGAAAGTCGCGCATTTCAACCCCTTCAAGATATTCCGGCTTTTGAAGGACAGGGCGGTGTGCGTGTTTCTTTTCCGGAGCTTTTAGATCAGCTCTGCGGAATTGAAGGTCTAGAGCGCATTTCGTTTACGACGTCGCACCCGCATGATGCGACTGAAGAATTGTTTCAAGTGATCAAAAAAAATCCTAAAATTTCACGGCGGTTTCATTTGCCGTTGCAATCGGGTTCGGATGCTGTTTTGAAACGCATGAAGCGTTTGCACACCTTTGATGAGTACTATGCTCAATTGCAAAGATTGCGCGAGCTTGTGCCTGATATAGCGATTACCACCGATATCATCACCGGGTTTTGTGGTGAGACAGAGTCGGATTATGAAGCGACCAAGAAAGCGATTGAAAAGGTCCGCTATGACGGCGCGTTTATTTACAAATATTCAGTGCGTCCCGGCACTCCCGCGGCAAAACTCCAAGATGATATTCCGGAAGCGGTTAAATTGCAGCGCACGCGCGACTTGATTGAAGTTCAGAAAAAAATAACCAATGAAGTAAATCAAACATGGGTCGGTAAAACGGTTACGGCTTTTGTTGAAGAAGATAATTCAGTGTGGCACAAAGGTCAGCTGCGGGCTCGCTCTGATCAGGATAAAAAAATTGCGTTTAACGGCGACGTGAAACTAGTGGGGCAGTTTGTGCGGGTTAAGTTGAACGAGCTTCGTAATGAAACGCTTTTCGGAGACCTTGTTTAGAGATTGTTTCTAGGCGTAATGCTTCATCAGGTCGGATAATTTAACGATCTGAAATCCTTCCTTTTCAAGTTTCGGAATTTCTTCCGCGATCACTTCCAGTGTGTGTTTCTTGTAGTGTCCGATTGCAATAGCAAATCCTGATTTAAGCGCCACCTGTGCTGTTTGGCGGATTTGTTTGCGGATGGGTTCACGCTCTTCAACGTTATCTAAGAAAACATCGCGCCGCAAAACAGGGATGTGAAGGTCGTGCGCGATGGGAACAACTAGACTGCGGGTGCTGGTGTAGCTGTCCAAAAAGAATAATCCGCGGCGTTTAAATTCAGGAAGAATAATCTGCATCAACCTGGGGTCGGATGTTCCCAGCGAACCCATATGGTTGTTCGCGCCGATGTGATAGGGGACAGAGTTTAGATTTTCACGGATGTGTTTTAAAACTTCGGAAGCCGGCATGGTGTTTGTGATGAGCCCGGGCCCCGGATAAATTCCCAGTTCAGATTCAAGCGGCAAATGCAAAATAACATCCGCGCCGGTGTGTTTGCTTTTTTCGCAATAAAAACGGGTATAACGCAGATGAGGAAGAATGGCGTAAGTAATTTTATAACCGAGTTTATCCATAACCCGGTCATAGGTGATTTCATGCCCGATATCATCGATTACAAATGCGATCGACGGCTTGGACCAGTCAATGGTTTGAGGTGAAACAGGTTTAGGTCTCGCGGGAACTTTTCGTTCGAGACGCGGAGCTTGTCCCGGATAAGTGGTTGAGTCTTTTTCAAGAACAAGAGATTGAGGCGC
>ERZ761609.248-NODE-248-length-71953-cov-20.400665_pt1 | contig 71953 bp, 61 predicted proteins | sample MGYA00511163_ERZ761609 | MGnify/ENA primary metagenome ERZ761609 (study PRJEB28899, sample SAMN02445070) | bioreactor sludge metagenome | biome: EBPR sludge | place: Australia: Brisbane, Thorneside Wastewater Treatment Plant | collected 2011-12-16 ...
TACGAGATTGGTCAGTGACTGGAGTTCAGACGTGTGCTCTTCCGATCTCGAAGCACTTGGTCCGCACCACAGTTGGCGACCAAGATGGGTCGACATGTCTTGGTCATGTTGCGATCGATCTTCACGACGACTTGTCGAGCCGGACATTCGCCTTCCAGCGGAAGTTCGCACTCGTACGTCGTTTCATCATAAACGCCATTGAGCGATTCGCAGTGGCCTCGCAATGAATTGGCTTCGCGACCTTGGATGAAGTTGAAAGAATATTTGTCGGTGTTCAGTCGACCTTTCTCAACGCCACTGGGAACGAAGCGAACGAGTTGGCCGATGAGGCGAACTTGCGGGTTTTTGCAAAGTCCTGAGGGCGGGCAAACCGCTTCCCAGCGAAGATCGAATCGATACGGACAAGTCTCGGTGCCGGGCGCACTACAAATCTGGCCTTCGTGATCGAAGCCCTGTGTCGCGGGATCATAGGCAAGCGAACCATTGGCGTGGCTCAAGCGAAACGGGCCGCCGGCGCCACGACAATCCCGTGTTGTCGGGGGCAAGCGAAGGCACGCCAGTGAAGAGTTCGCTCCGTCAAATACCGTGCGCTCCCAGGCTTGTGAGCTATTGAGTGTGTTGAAGAGAATCTGCGAGATGCTTTCCGCCGTGCGCGTGTTGTCGAGTGAAGTCTTGCTGGTGTTGACGAAGCTGACGAGTTGTCCGCTTCCAGCTGCGATCACGCCGATGACCATGACGGTCATTAAGACTTCTGGAAGTGAATAGGCGCGAATTCCACGCGACGTGATTTCTCGCAGGGCTCTTAACCCGAATCGTCTTTGACCTTGTTTGGGCTCTTTGTTGTCCAAAGTCCCTCCCTTCGTCGTTGCAGCACCTCGCTGCAAACTGCATGTGCTCACCCATCAACTCGATGTCGAATCTCATCCGACATCGACTACTGCTTCAGCGAACTGGCCTTCAGCGCTTCGAGTTCTTTGTCTGAAAGCCCAATGACCGCGTGATCGATCTTCAGTTTCGAACCATCCGCCTCTTTCTCAGCTCGCATCTGCACCGTGCGATACCACGTCATTTTGGCGGGCGCTCGGTAGACATGGCCGTAGCAGAGACAGCGAAAGCGTGTTCCCAGACTCAACGTGGATGGATTCATGTCGTGAGGGGACACGTAGAAATACACGTCTCGATCAGAATCGTTTTGCACCACCAGGGCGAAGTTGCGGAAGCTGCCCTTACGCACATTGATGCTACGAAGTTCGCTCGTTAGCGGCGAGGCTTGAATGTTGGGGACGGTGAAATTTCGATTCAGATCGAGGTTCATGGGATCCGAGAGTTCGAAGGCGCGAATTCGCAGTGGAAAATTCTTGTAGTTCCACTCGAGTTTCACCTCGACCATCGCCGGTTTTTCTGGCTCGACGGGCTTCAGTTGCTTTTCTGTCGTCGTCGAATTCGCGGCGGTTTGCGCCCAGCTGACACCGGTGAGGCTCAGCGACGCGAGCAGTGCCGTCGCACAAAGGCCAGTCAATTTGCGCAAGAGAACTTCAATGGGGTTGGTGCGTGTGTTCATCGCCATCACTCCACCCCTCGGTACAGCAAGCGTTGCATCTTCTTGTCCTCAATTTCTTTCAAAGTGGTGCCGTGCAGTCGGTGGAGGATGGTGACGCTGTCGGTGAATGTGAAGTTGCTGAGATTGATGTTGCCGATGCGATACCACTTGGACTTTGGCGGCACGGAAAAAATCTTGTGCACGCAGAGGCAGGCAATGCGAATTCCAAATCCGGCCTCGTCGGGCTTCAGGATGTGCGTCGAAGCAAAGAAGTAGTGAGTCGCATCCGTTCGATTTTCGATCGCCATCATAAAGGGTGTGTTGCCACCTGTTTTACGAGTGGTCCCATCCAAGAACACTCCTGATGCGGGGAAGGGCTGATCGAGTGGTAGGATTGCGGTTTCGCCGAAATTGATCGCCTTTTCTTTGTTGGGGATCAAGATCTGCATTTTGAGAGGGAACTTGTCGTACTCCATCATCACCGTCATGCGGACGTCTTTTTTGTCCGAGGCGATCGCGGACTCGACCGCGAAGGTCGACACAAAGCTCAGGCCAAGGCCGACGGCGAGGGCTCGGAAAAGAATCGAGCGCTTGATGATAAAGCGCGAGGCGAACAAGTGTTTAGGCATGAGGTTCCTCAAGGTGCTGCGCATTGGATGTTTCCGTTGGGTTGAATTCGTTGAATGCCGGAGCCTGCGGGACAAGGTGAAGTGACGGCGGCGATGGGTTGGCAGCGCATCTCACCTGTTGTCGGATCAATGCCATTGAGGAATTTGCCAACCGGACAGCCAAGTTCCGTGGTGTCTCGTTGAATGGGGAGTAGGCACTTGCCGGTGTCTTGATCGATTTGCCCACCCATCTTTGCACAGTTGTCTTCAAGCGAAGCGAGGTATTCGCCACGAATCAAATCGATGGAATAGTTTTCGACATTGAGAACAATGGGGTCAGGTGATCTGAAGCGAAGTCGGGCGATGACACGAGGTTTTTGTTTGCAGCTGGGCCCCGATGCGCAACTTGGGATCCACTTCAGTTCATAGCGAAATGGACAAACGTTGGAACCCAATGTGGCGTTGAACTCGGCACAAGTTTCTCCCGACCAACGAAAACCGTTGGCTGCGGGGGCCGGGTCGTAGACCAGCGCCGAGTCGGATCCGTAGAGACGGAAATCTCGCTCTGTCATGGGACAATTGTTGGAGCTGAGACAACTGAATTCGCCGCCGTTGGCGCTGATCGTGGCCTTCCAGGCTTCGTTATTCTGAATGGTTCCCAGCAACTTCGCATGCGCCAGCACGGCGCGATTTCGGGCGACGATACTTTGATTCAACTTGATGTTGTTATCCACCCAGTGGCCGATGCCGACGGCGATGGCGACCACGACGGCGGCAGCGACCATCGTCGCCACCAACATCGAGCCCCGCTGTTGCGATAAAATTCTCGTGCGACTTCTGCTGCGAACAGCAAAAGCTTTCGCCGATGCTGGGTCAGCATGAGCGGCGAAACTTCGACTGCGTGATCCAATCCGTCCCAACATTAGATGCAACTCCGGCTTTCGCAAATGGGGTTTCCGGAAGTGTCCATGCCCTTGTAGAGTCCGCCGGGGCAAATATCATAATTGACTTGCCGACAGATCGGACTGCCGTCCCGCTGAAATCCCACGGTGTATTGGCCTGTAGGACAAGATTGCGCCACCTTGAGTTGGCACTTGCCGCCGGAAAAGTTCCCCAGCATGGATTGTTCACAAGTGGACTCATTGAGCTCGCGTGTTGTGATCAAGGTTCGAAACCCAAGTGCTGCCGTATTGCGCGGACCGGATTCAACTTGCGCATTGGATTTATAAATCAAATCGCCTTCGACCAGTGCATCGGGTTGCGGGCAGGTCGCGTCAGCGCAAACGGCCGTCCAGCGCACTTCAAATCTGTAGGGACAATCTTCATTTCCATTCGTGGCATCAAACTCATTGCATGCGATTCCGGACTTGCTGAAGCCCGCGGTCGCCGCCGCACTCGTGTGGATCACCCGATCATTTCGATCGCGCACGACTGTGATCGGACCACCTGCGCCGCTACACTGAACGGGTGCCAGAGGATTGGCGAGCTTCGCGCGTAAACATGCCAATGAGGTGTTGGCCGGATCGGCAATGGTTTTTGCCCACGCGTCTTTATCGCGAAGTGAGGTGACGATCTCGCGACGAACATTCTCCACCCACAGTCGCGACTTCACATCGTTGACCGTGTCGAAACTCGATTTGAAAACTGTGCCCAAGGCGATTCCAGCCACGCCGATGATGGTGGCGACGACCATCAATTCTGCGAGAGAAGTTCCTCGACGATTAAGAAGTGGCATAAATTTGCCCCTTTTCTCGATTTGCCTTTTTCGGCGCCGAAAGACAGTCGACGCCTTCTTCCGCAGGCAAGCCCTGTAAATACATTTGCACATTGTTGAGTAAGTTTCGAAGTTGCTCCTGACCTGTGGATCGTCGGCGGACTTTGCCGTTTTGATCCACCCAGAGCACGACGGGAATTCTTTCGATGGATGCGACTTCGCGAGCCTGGCTCTCGTTGAGTGTCCAGAACACAGGGAACTCGTACGCATTGGCACTGGTCGCGCGTTGTGCAGCTTTTTGATCCTCTTCGATGGCGATTCCCACGACGCTCATGTCGCACTTTCGAAGTTCAGATTGAATGCGTCGAATCTTTTCGATTTGCGCCTTGCAGATTGAGCACCAGCTCGCCCAGTAGATCACCAGGCCACCGCGTTTTGGAAACTGCAGTGTGCTTTGAGCGTCGCGCTTGGTGATTTGTGATTCGGCTTGCTGATTAATCGCTTTGAGCTCGCTCAAGCGATGTGGAAATTCAGCAGGAATTGTGGAGCTTGTTGGCGCGGTCGAATGAACGTTGGACGTGGACTTTAAAATCGGGGGTTCAGCATTTGCGGCGTGGGCGAATTGGAAAATGCCGAGGGTGCACAGCATCGCCGCGATCTCGCGCTTTGAAATCGCCGTCGGCCATTTCAAAAGCCAAAAGCTTCGCCGATTTGAAAAAGCGACCTGACTGCACATTGTGAAGGACCCCAATTCACAATTATGGCGCGCCAACCCCACGAAACCGTTTGAGTATTTCGACGCACCCTGAGTCATTAGGATAAGGGCAAAAACAGGGCTTCGGTATAAAAATCGACGACTTGCACGCCGGAGAACTTGCGACCCAATTGGTCTGGCCCTATGGAAAAATCCAAGGGCCCTGAGGGGCGTTCAATGTATTCAAAAATCTCAAAGTGAGACGTTTGTCGAGTCCGCTATGAGCCGCCACCGCAGGTGAAAGGCGGCGCGAAGTCGTGACTTCATCGGAGCTCAACAGTCGATCCGCTCGGCGGAGCCGCTCATGCGGCTCTTGCGCAGATTCCCGATTTATCGAGCGGACTCGATCACATTAAAACTTAAAACCGAACTTCACGTTGTAGGTGTCCGTACCAAAGGCTCGCGACCACTCGGCGCCGAGGTTCACAATCAGCAAATTGGCGGTCACGCCAAGGAGAAGCTGCGTGGAAGTCGGCTGACTTTCCGCATTTTGTGCAGATGTGAAGGAGAAAATTGTTCCCGTTGTCGTGCCGCTCACACCCAAGCTTCCCTTAGCTGAGATGAAACCGACGCCAACGTAGGGCTCGACCAACGGCAACCCGGGTGCAGCGAGAATTTGAATTCCCGTTTGTGAGTTTTCTTGCGTGACGGTTACGTCAACGGGCACGTTGCCGGTCGAGGCGTTGTTCAAAGTTTGTTTGAAGTTCATCGAGTTACGCGTGATGAAGCCGCGAACAGCCAAGTTGAACGGCAGAAAAGGCAGGCCTTCGTTGGCCGTCCACTTCAACGCCGCGCCGAACTGCTGATACTTGAAGTCGCCGACGCTGATGGAGGGCAAAAAGACCATTTCGCCCGTGATCCCGAACGGTACGGAGACAGCGGCGAGAATGTTCGCGTGCGGAATTCGACCGACGTCTGCATTAGCATCAACTTGCTTGGCGAATTCGTTGATCTTCGGTGAGCCCGAAAGGCCAGCGACCAATCCCGCTTCGATCCCAAAGATCGTGCCGAGGGATGAAGCTCCACTCACAGAGTAGAAGCTCGAGTTCGCTGAAAGCTCGCGAATGGCGTCGTCGAACTGCGACTGCGTGAGGTTGTTGAATGCGGGTCCGGCGGCGAAGGCCGGAGCAGCAAAGCCCGCAATGGCGGTGGTGGCGCACATCAGGCCGAGGCGTGAAACCCACTGTTTCGGGTCAAGCCAGCGGCGCGAATTTGAACTTCGCATGAGACACTTTGATGTTGGCGAGAGAATCAAGTTCGAACCCAGAAATTTTGTTTTGGACGGCATGTCGAGTCTCCTTGGAGGCGAACGTCGCACTGAATGTTCGCACTGAATGTTCGCACTGAATGTTCGCGATCAGTGTTCGCTAGCAATTTTGAAAGTCTTTGTGAACACTGTCCAACATCATCGTCTGAGTTAAGCTTGTGTTAGGCTCTAAGGCGAGTCGGTCGAGCCCAGAAACACTCGACCTCCTAGACTAACAAGATGTGCCGTTTGCGACGAGGCGGACCGACATCTAGAATATTAAGGACAGCGTCGAGGCATCATGAGTTCAAATCGGTCAAATTCAAACGGCCCTTCACCAGATCACAATTCGGGCCGCACTTCGGAGCAATCTCCCGAGACCTCTGCTGAAACGCGAGAGCGTGATCTGCGCGATCAGCTTGAGTTAATTTCGGGAATTGGCTGTTTGGAATTTGAATTGCCGAAAAATGAATTGCGACAAGGTGAATTGCCGAAAAATGAATTGCCAAAGAAGAGCTCGGAGCCTCAGCGCGTGTACATGTCGGCGCGGGCCATTCAGATTCTAGACTCAGAGCCCGAGATCAAGTTCTTAACTGTTGGGCAGTTTTCTTCATTGATCCACGAATCCTCTCGCAAGCTCTTTTCAAACGCGTGGCATTTGAGTCAGCAAAGCGGACGTGGCTTTGATTTGGTGATGCGAATGCGAACGGTGAAAGGTCGTGACTTCTGGGGGCATCTCAAAAGTCGAGGCTTGCCCTCGGCAAGATCGGATGAGTCCCGAATTGTCGCGACGATCGAAGACGTGACACACGAGCGCGACCGCGAACGAGAAATGCAGCTGTCTTCAGAGAGATTTCAAGCTGTCGCGGAACATGTGCCGCTGATGATGTCGGTCTTCGATTCACAGGGAAACTTCGAGTGGGTGAATCAACACTGGGTGGATGTGTTGGGCTGGGACTTGGCCTCGATGCAAGGTCGTGACGTCATGTCCGAGTTCTATCCCGACCCTCGTGAGCGTCAGCAGGCCGTTGACTTCATGTTGTCGGGCGCTCGCGCCTGGCATGACTTTGAGTTGCGAAACCGTGAGGGGCGACAGCTTTCGACAGCTTGGGCGAATGTGCGGCTGTCGAATGGAAAGTACGTTGGTATCGGTAAAGATGTGAGTGATCAGCGTGCGATGGAGAAGATCACGCGCCAGACTCTCGAGCGACTTGAGTTTGTCTTGCAGAGTGCGAGCGTCGGCATCGCCGATTGGTGGGTGCAAGACAATCTGATCCAAGTTGATCGAGTTTTCTGTCAGTTGCTGGGGTGGACGTACCCCGCTGAGCCAAGATCGCGAGAGCAGTTTGCGCAGCTCTTTCACCCCGACGAAGTGCAAGATCTTCTGGCTAAGTTCGATGCTGTCTTTGCTGGGCAAGCCTCGCAGGTTGAAGCTCTGTTTCGCCTTCGCCACAGCGAAGGCCGCTGGGTCTGGGTGCTTACGCGAGGCCGCGTGCTGGAGCGCGATGCCGGTGGCAAAGTGCGCCGCTACTCCGGAATTTTCATCGAGATCACGCGCCAACGTGAGTTAGAGCTGCGGTATCAAGAGACGCAAAAAGTCCTGCAGCAATACTTTGAAATTTCGGTGGACCCGTTTTGTATCACGGATTTCAGCGGTCGCTTTCGCACTGTGAATCCCGCGATGTGCAAGATCTTGGGATACAGCGAAGAGGAGTTTCAGAATCAAAGTAGCTACGAGATCCTCCACCCTGATGATTGGAAAGCGACCGAAGCGATCATCCGTCGGCTGCAACTGGGCGAGAGAATTGTGATCGAGAATCGCATCCGCGCCAAGGACGGCTCTTATCGCACATTCAGTTGGCATGCGATCGCCGATGAGCGCCGAGAGTTGATCTATTGCTCGGTGCGCGATGTGACCGAGCAGCGGAGTGCGGAAATGAAAGCCGTCGATGCGGCTCGTTTGGCGTCACTTGGCGAGATGGCCAGCGGTATCGCGCATGAAATCAACAATCCTTTGGCCATCATCAAAGGCAAATGCGAGGTCATTCTTCACCAGCTCAAGCAACAAAAGTTCGAGCCAACTCAAGGACAAGTGGACCTCGGAAAAATTGTCGAGACCGTTGAGCGCATCTCACGCATCGTTCAGGCTTTACGCGTGATCGCCCGCGACTCTAAAAACGAAGAGCTGAGTCAGGGCAACATTCATCAGATCGTCGACGAAGTTTTGGCGGTTTCAGCTGAGCGCTTTCGCCATTCAGGAATCGAAATTCACTGGTCGCCCGCCTCGAGCGCCGCGGAAGCGGCCGTCGCCCGCTGTCGGCCCGTGCAGGTGGGTCAGGTTATTCTCAATTTGCTCAATAATAGCTTCGATGCCGTGACCATGCTTCCCAAGAAGTGGGTGAAGATCGAAGTTCGCCGACTGGACGCGTGGGTGGAGATCTCGGTCACCGATTCGGGAGACGGAATTCCGCCAGAAGTTTTGCCACGCTTGATGCAGCCATTCTTTACCACCAAGGGCGTGGGCCGAGGCACGGGCATCGGCTTGAGCGTTTCGAAAAGCATGATCGAAAGCCAAGGCGGCAAATTCTTCTACGATGACAAGTCACCGCATACTCGATTCGTGGTGCAATTGGCGCTGCTCTCGTGAACTGACCTCGTAGCGTGTTGCGCCGAAACGGCGCTTCGTCGCGCTAGCGAATGAACGTCAAGACGTTGTCGATCTCGAGTTAGGTGGGGCCCGAGGCCTCGCCCGATCCGGCCACCTCAATTTGGATCGTGCTATGCGAGATTTTGAACTTCTCGCGGAGGTGGGTGTGAATCTTCGCCAACAACTGGTTGTTGGCGTTCGCTCTTGTGCGGACGTGGGCGGTCAGTGCGGTTTCTGTCGTTGAGATTGACCACACGTGCATGTGGTGAACATCGTCCACGCCTTCGATTTGTTGCAGTGAAGCTTTGATTTCATCGGGCTTGAGATGATGGGGCACGCCATCCATCGCCATGAGCAGAGATGTGCGCAGCAGTCGCCAAGCGCTATAGAAAATCACCGCCGCCACCAAAAGGCTCAATGCAGGATCGAGCCAAGAGCCGATGCCTTGCGCGATGGCGAATCCAGATCCCGCGACAGCGAGTGAAATGGCGGCGTCGCCGAGCAAGTGAATGAGCGCACTGCGAGCGTTGAGCTCGTGCGTATGGCGCACAAAAAATAGAGCTGAGCTGATGTTGATCACCACGCCAACGAGCGCGACCCACATCACGGTGTGGCCGAGAACTTCAGGCGGTTGGCGCAGTCGGCTGATCGCCTCCCAAGCAATCGCGCCACAAGTGCCCGTCAGCAAGATGGCGCCCGCGAGGGCCGAGAGAATCGTCAATTTTTTGTAGCCATAGGTGAGGGCCGAGGTCGCGGGCCGTTCGGCGAACTTCAAGGCGAAGGCTGACATCGCCAAGCTCAAAACATCTTGGAGATTATGGCCCGCATCGGCCAGCAGGGCGACGGAGTTGGTGAACCAGCCCATGCCGAATTCGAAGATCACATAGGCGAGATTGAGTCCGATGCCAAAGTAGAAACTGCGCTGCAGTTGGGAATGCTCCAGCCCATGATGGTGATGATGATGGTGGTGGTGATCGACATCATGCTTGTGCGAGTGATCGTGGTGGTGAGTGTGAGCGTGGGCCTCGTCTTGGACATGATGATTGTGGGACTTTGCATCCGTGCAAGACTCAGTCGATGAAGCGCAAGAATCGTGAGAGCTGTTCGGTGATCGAGACATACATCTAGTTAGCACTTGGTGAGCGAAGTCGGCCAAGCCGCATCAAGTCTTGGCCACAACATGCGCCTTTCGCTCGCATCCGGCTCGCTCAGCCCGCACTGCGGGCCGGCTCACTCGCTTCAAGTCCTCTCTCGACCCTCAAAAAACAAAAGCCAGGGCAAGCCTGGCTCTCGTTTTTTGATGGTGCCCCGGAGAGGACTTGAACCTCCACAACCTTACGGTCATAAGAACCTGAATCTTACGCGTCTACCAGTTCCGCCACCGGGGCTCGATTTCAGAAGCCTCAGCTCTAGCAAAACCTTCCGGTCCAGGTCACGAGGAAATGCCGCGAGCCGCTGTGTCGGGAAGTGCGCTTAAGACTATGCCTGGCTTGGAAACGACTCGGGGGAGTGTTAGCGTCTCGCTATGGGACGGGGACGTGGGACTCGCAAAAATTCTTATCAACCGGGTCCGTCGAATGGGCCAAAGTCGAATTCGCGCCGCGAAGATCGCGATTCGTCGCGAGATTCACAGCGCGAGATCAACAATGGCCGTTCGTTGCGTGATGTGTTGGGTGGCGCGGCCTCGCGCTCGGGTTGGCCTCGTGCCGACTTTTCTTCGCCCCGAGGTGAGTCGCCTCGGCCTTCGGGGGGCGGCGCGTTAGCGGCGGGTCTGCCCAAGAGGTCCATTGAGTACAAGCCGTTGATGAGTTTTCCGGCTTCCATGCCGGCGAGTCAGCCCAAGAAAGAAGCGAGCAGTCCCGTGGGACCTCGCGTGGAGTCTCGGCCTCAACCGCAAACTTTGAAACCCATGTTCAAGCCTCCTGTCGAGATTTCCTCGAAGGTCACGCCTTCTGAGGTCGCGCGCGATGTGGTGAGCGGTGGGACTCGCACACCTGTGGATCCGGGTTGGCCGAGGGCGCGCAGTATTGGCTCGGGCTTACCGACAACTTCGGAATCCCTCACGGGTGGGCCGACGCCACTGAAGCCGGGTGCGGGTTCAGCGACGGCGGGCGCGAAAGTGATCAAGAAAGAAGCGCGCCGCGAAGGTCAGCGGTTGTTTGTGACCGGCACGGTGAAGCGACATCCAGATGGTTTTGGTTTTTTGCTTCCAGACGACGCTTCGGTTCCAGATGTCTACATTTCTCGGCAGTACATGTCGGGTGTCATGAGCAATGACCGAGTCGAAGTCGAAGTGTTTCGCTCGCGCCCCAAAGATGGCGGCGATCGCGGCGAGCGCCTGTTTGGTGAAGTGAAGCGAATCTTGTCGCGAGCGCACGCGCGCGTGGTGGGGCGCTACTTGCCCGTCGATCGACGCTACGGCGTGATTCAAGATGATGGTCGCGGTTGGGGTATGGATTTGCGAGTCCTCACGGAGGACTCGATGGGCGCGCAAGAAGGCGACTGGGTTGCCGTCGAAATTCTCGAGTACGCCTCGCAAGATCGTCCGCTCACAGGTCGCGTGGTTCGCATTCTTGGCGATGTCGAAGATCCTCTCAACGACATCATTCGCGTGATTCATGAGCGCCACATTCCCGATGAGTTTTCATTGCAGGCGCAGCGCGAAGCCGTCGCGCTGGGTACGGAAGTTCGCAAGGAAGATTGTGTGGGTCGTGAGGATCTGCGCGATCTGTCCTTGATCACCATCGATGGTGCGACCGCTCGCGACTTTGACGACGCGGTTTATGTCGAGCCCACGACGAACGGTTTCCGACTCATCGTTGCGATCGCGGATGTCTCGCACTACGTGAAGCCGGGGTCGGCGATCGACGAAGATGCGTACCTGCGCGGCACCAGCGTTTACTTCCCGAATCACGTCGTGCCGATGTTGCCGGAGGAGCTCTCCAACGAATTGTGCTCCTTGAAACCTGAAGTGGATCGACTCTGCTTTGCTTGTGAAATTCAACTCGATTGGCAAGGCGTGATCCGCAATTATCGTTTCTTTGAAGGCGTCATGCGTTCTCAGGCTCGAGTGACCTACGGCGAAGCGCAAGAGGTGCTCGACGACGAGCTCAACGATCGCATGCGGTCTTTGCCGAAGGTGGTGGCGAACATCAAACGCTGCGGCGACCTCGCGAAGATTTTGATGGCGAAACGTTTTCGCGAAGGCTCGCTGGATTTGGAGCTTCCGGAGACGCAGGTTGTGGTCGATGACTCTGGCGAAACGACGGACATTGTGCGCAGCACGCGACTGTTCGCTCATCGCTTGATCGAGGAGCTGATGCTCATCACCAATGTGTGCACGGCACGCTTCTTTGAGGATCAAAGGCTGCACGGAATTTATCGCGTTCACGATGAGCCGGATCTTGAGAAGATCAAGACGCTCGAGCGCATGATGTGGAATTTGCTGGGGCCGTCTGGAAAAGTGAAGGGGCTGCACGGTCACGATTTGCAAAAGCGCATGACAAAAGCCCTGCAGGTCGCCTCACAAAAGCCGGGCGGCCAAGTGCTCAACATGCTCGCGCTGCGGGCAATGTCGCAAGCGCAGTATTCTGAAGAGAACATCGGCCACTTTGGCCTAGGGTTTTCGCATTATTCGCACTTCACCTCGCCGATTCGTCGTTATCCGGACTTGATCGCACATCGTTTGATCAAGGCTGTGCTTGTCGATCGCTATCGCAATCAAGGTATGGAGCGCGAAGAAATCGCCGCGGCCGCTCAACATCTGTCGGCTTGCGAGCAACGCGCTGTTAAAGCTGAACGGCAGGTGCTGTCGATCAAGAAGGCGCGCTTCATTCGTCGCTACATCGGTGAAACTTTGGAGGGCGCGATCACCTCCGTCACCAAGTTCGGATTGTTCGTGACGCTGCGGGATTTCGAGGTCGACGGCTTGCTTCGTTTGGAATCGCTCGGCAATGACCGCTGGGTCTTTGACGAGCCGTCGATGCGTTTGTTCGGACGCCGCACAGGTCGCGTCTTTAAGCTGGGTGATCATCTGCGCGTCGAAGTTCTCGCCGCGGATGTGTCGACGGGCAAAATTGATTTCGCGTTGGCGAGCGAAGCGGAGTTGGCCAACGACGATGATGTCGAAGCATTGGAACGAGAACTCATGAGTGACCCGACGCAAGTTGAAATTGCGCGCGAGAATCGCAAGGCCGCTCAGCGCGGCCCCGGCTCGTCGCAAGGCCCACAGGCATCGGCAAGACCGTGGAAGGGAGACCGGGATATGGCCGCACAACGAGGTAGCGCTTCGAAATCGCGTTCGGAGCAACGTAAAGGTAACAAGCAGGGTAAACCCTCGCGCAAAGAAACCGAGTCGGCGCGTCGATCTGGCAGTAAGTCAGCTCGAAAGGCGCAAAAGGGCGGCCTCAGCGGGCGTCGCGCGGTCGCGAAAAAGTCCGGATCTGGCTCGAAGAATAACAAAGGTAGTTCCAAGCGATGAGCGTGAAGCGACGACGACGTCGGCATGTGAGTTCGGCACTTCGCAATGCGGCTCGCCTCCGCGTCATCGTCAGCGTCTTTGCTCGATACGGATTTCAAAACATTGCTGAGCGCCTTCGTCTTGGGCGCTTTCTCGTCGAACGCCTCAGCGGCATCGACCCCGATCAATACACCACAGCCGAACGCATGCGGATGGCGTTTGAAGAGTTGGGTCCGACCTTCGTGAAGTTGGGTCAACTCTTGGCGACTCGCCCAGATTTGGTGCCCGAAGATTGGGTCGAAGAATTTAAACGCCTACATGATCAAGTGAGTGCGCTGCCGTTTGAAAAGATGCGCGGTACTCTGACGGCGCATTTCGGTCGCGATCTCAGTGAGGTCTTTGATCACATCGACGAAACTCCGATTGGCGCTGCGAGTATTGCGCAGGTGTATCGGGCCAAACTTCGCAGCGGTCAGTCCGTCGTCGTCAAAGTTCAGCGACCAGGGATCAGCGAAGTCGTCCGCAATGACTTAGGTGTACTGGAATTCATCGCGGAACGCCTGCATCGCTTTTTGCCAGAGGCTGCGGCCTTTAATCCTCTGGGCATTGTCGATGAATTCGCGAAGTCCTTGGAGCTCGAAACGAATTTCTCCGTTGAGGCCAACAACATTCGACGGTTTCAACAAAACTTCCGCGACGATCCAACGGTTAAGATTCCGATCGTGTACACCGAATTTTCAGGCCCCAAAGTCTTGGTGATGGAAGCCCTGCAGGGCGTGCCATTGTCGAACCCCGAGTCGTTGCGACAAAGCGGCGTGGATCGAGATGCAGTCATGCGCATCGGCGTGAAGTGCTATTTCCGCCAAGTGTTTGTGCATGGATTCTTCCATGGCGATTTGCATGCGGGGAACTTGTTCATTTTGCCGGATCAGCGCATCGGCTTGATCGACTTCGGCATCGTGGGACGGTTGAATCGCCGAGTCCGCGACACCATCGCCAATTTGTTTTTGGCGCTCTACACGGAAGACTATGAACGCCTGGCCTACGAGTACATCGAGATCGCGCCCTACACCGATAAAGTCGATATCGATGAGTTTGCGCGTGAGCTGCAAGATGTTTTGGCGCCTCACTTTGGTTTGAATCTTCGCAATGTGGATCTCGGGCGACTGCTCATGCGAACGACGGCGATTTCGGCTAAACACGGGCTGGTGTTGCCCAGCGAATTGCTGTTGTTTTTCAAGTCCATCGTGACGGTGGAAGGCATGGGGCGCGTGATCAACCGCGAGTTTGATCTGCTTCCTCACGCGCTCGAGTTCGCCGATGAGTTGGTGAAGTCCAAAACTGATCCTTTGCGTTTGCGCGACGATGCGCTTCGGGTGGGTCGCGACAGCTTGGCGCTGTTGAAGTCGTTGCCTCGCGAGTTGCGGCAATTCGTCAGGAAGATCAATCACCCCGACTTCGCGTTTCGCTTGAGCTTGGTTGAACTTGAAGAGCTCAAGACCTCGCTTGAGGCCTCGTCCAATTTGATCTTTTTGGGACTTGTCATTGGCAGCCTGATTTTGTCAGGTAGCGCCCTGATGTTCTTGCCGGCGGCGGCCTCGGGCTTGGTGTTGGGAATCCCGATTTGGTCGGCGATTTTCTACAGCTTGGCGGTGTTTTTGGGCCTGGCTGCGTTTCGAAACTACATACGAAAATGAACGCCGCATTCTTGGTCTTGCGTGAGTCTCAGAGCGGGCTAGAGTGAGCCCATGGGCAATGTGGTCGCCTACGCCATTCCATTTTTCTTTGTGATCCTCGCCGCGGAAGCCCTTTGGGCCCATCGACGCGGATTGAAGGTCATGACGGCGCGTGCAACTTTGGCGAACGCGCTGACGGGCTTATTGGAACGCCTCATCTTGGTTTTCAACTTCGCATTCTTGTTTTGGGCTTACTCCGAACTTTCTTCTTGGGTGCCATGGGTGTGGTCGACGGATTCGATATGGGTGTGGCCCGCGGCATTTGTGATTTCAGATTTCCTCTACTACTTTTTGCATCGCGCCCATCACCGCGTCGGTTTTTTGTGGGCCGCGCATGTGGTGCATCACCAATCCGAAGAAATGAATTTCAGTGTGGGCTTGCGCACGGCGCCCTTGCAGGCGCTGGTGTTCTCGGCGCCATTTTATCTGCCGGCTATTTTGCTGGGAGTTCCGGCGCTTCCGTTCTTTGTCGCCAACGGCTTGATGAATAGCTTGCAGCTCTTAGTGCACACGCGCGCGGCCTCGGGCGACTCTCGTGTATGGCGAATTCTTGGGGTCGCGTTCAACACGCCTTCGCATCATCGCGTGCATCACGGTCAGGAGTCGCAATATTTGGATCGAAACTTTGGCGCGTTCTTCATCGTCTGGGACAAGCTGTTTGGAAGTTTTGTGCCCGAGTCCGCAGAGCCCACTTACGGGGCTCGACATCGACTGCTGACGGCCAATCCGCTTCGCGCTGTCGCGGACGAGTATCGAAGAATGTGGCGCATTGCACGCGTCTTCGCCTCGCGTGTCGGGTGGGATGAACCTCTCCGTGCGCTTCGTGTTTGGCTCAGTGTGTGGCTGATGTCTCCGGAAAATTTGCAGGCGCAACTTGACCAGAATCCGATCGAGGCCATTGTCCTGCGCGATCGGCAGGACGCGCAAAGATCTTGGCCGCAACCCGACTGGCGTTTGACGTTCATGGCGCTCATGCCATTGGTGTTGGCGTTCTTCTTCTTGTACTATCTCAACCCGCGCCCTGAGGGCGTGCTTTTGGTTGGCATGGCCGGCTACATTTTGTTGGGCCTGCAATCCGTCGGTGAGGCGCTGGATGCTTCACGCAAATTTTGGTTTTGGGAGTGGGCGCGAGGCGCTTGGCTCATGGGACTCGCTCTCCTGATCTTGAATAAGACATCGGGAAATTCAGATTCGAGTTTGGTCGTGTGGGCGGCGTGGGCCTCGCTTTGGCATGTTGGTCTCGCGCTCATTTCAATGTTCGCAAAGTGGTCAGGCCGGGGGTTGCATGTTCAATCAGTATCCACTGAGTGAGCGCTTGCTCTGGCTATGGCGGCAGACTTGGCCAGTACTTGGTGAAGAGACTGAGATGCCTCAGGCTCCAGCGAGTCGTTCGTTTTTTGAGCCGCGATCCGCGGTCCGATTGATTTTCTTAGGTGATGTGATGCGCACGCACAGAGAGTGGGTGCCAAGAGTGTCGGCTGCACTTCGTGAACGCCTTCGCAGCGCCGACTTGATCTTAGCGAACTGCGAAGGTCCTGTGCTTCACGAGCGTGTGACGCGCCGACCGCTGTTCACCATTCGATATGCGATGGCGCGTGAATACATTGAGCAAGTCATGGCGGCGACCTCGGTGCCGGCGGATCGCTGGGTCTGGAGTTTAGCCAACAATCACGCGGGTGATTTTGGCGAGGACGGTGTTCGGCGAACGGCGGCGACTCTCGAAAGTTTGGGCGCGCAAGTTGTGGGGTTGAAGGATTGGGATCTGATTCGTGTGGCGCACGAAAAGCTGGCGATTCAGGCGTGGACGCAATGGGAAAATCATCCACTCGGATCCGGAGAGGGCAAGTCAGCTTGGCGACCGAATCGGCTTCGAGGTGGTGCGCCGCCGAAAGTGCCGCACTTGGCGCGCATCGCCTTGCCGCACTGGGGATTAGAGTTCCGATATTTTCCAACTGCGGAGCAACGAGCTTGGGCGCGTGAGTGGGCTGAGCAAGATGTGCGATTGATTGTCGGGCATCATGGGCATGTCGCTCAGCCCTTGGAGTGGATTGATCGAACCCCAGCGAAAGCATTGGCGGCCTACGGCATTGGAAATTGGCTTGGCGTGCAGTGGAGTTGGCCGACGATGAACTTTGGAGCGCTCATCGTTGATCTTGAGACTGAGGGCGAACGACGCGGCCAGTTCGCAGGCTATGAAATGCTTTGTTTGCAGCGGGTTCCTCATCCTGAGGTCAAAGCTGAGATTCGCTTGCACAGCGAGGCGGGCGAACGTAAGCACGAGTCTGAGGCGATTTTCCGACGCGTCGGCTGGTTGGCTGATCGCGGAACACCGCATGGAACCGGGCGGACGAGGTGAACGCGATGAACGCGATGAACACGATGAGCGCGATGAATAACATGAGCACATTGCGGCGATTCGAAGCTGGGTTGCGTGATCGTGTGACCTTGTTCTTTTTGCGTCGGGTTGCGCGAACGGCCCGAGGCCAGGCGCATTTGCTTCAACATCTCGCCAACGCCGAGAGCGAAGGTGAGATTCCTCTCTTTGATGCGGTTGCGGAATATATGGAGAGAGTCTGGCAAGACGAGGGTCGTGCGAAACTTGCTCGAATTCATCGCGAGGATGAAACACGTCACGTCGCTATGCTCGAGGGCGAAATCGCTCGCTTGCTGGTGAATCCGCAGGAAGCGCAATTGCCTGAATCGATGAGCTTTGTTCCACTTCTGGGCGAGCGCTTGGCGCCGATTCGCAAGGCCCGCATCGATTCGGATCAAGATGTGGCCGAGTTCTACTCGGCACTATTGGCCATCGAGGTTCGTACCGCTCACAATCTCAACCTCTTCGCACAAGCCTTTCGCGAGAATGGCAATGAAACTGGCGCTAGAATCTTAAAGTCCATTGCCGACGATGAAGTCCGTCATCAGGGCTATTGCCGATCCATTCTGGGGCGCTGTGAAATATCAGCGCGAGAGCTGGAGTTGGTGTTGCGGAAGTGGAGTCGCATTGAGGCCTGGGCTTTCGCTCGACTCAATGCCATGGATTTGCAGTTCACCACGGAGCGCGGAATTCTATTGCTTCCTCGGTTTTGGATCCGCGTGGCGATGTTGGCGGCTCAGTCCGAAGTGAAGCGTGCCGATCGGCTCATGGAGAGTGTGGAGGCTCAGCGGCTTTCGGCGATGAGGGCTTCGACTGACGCAATTGCAACCCGCGCTTGATGAAGTCGGCCGTGGTGCCGCCCAGTATTTCCACATCGCCCAAGATCTCAATCAAAGTTTCATCTTGCGACGGCTTGGTGTGGCCTGGTGAAGGGGATGCCGCGGCGTTTTTGCGATTCAAATTCGACGCAGAGAAAGCCTTCGAGCGAAGTTTAATCCAAGTGAGACGACTCGTATGGGAAAGATGTGTTTCACTTTTGTGATCGCCGAAGCCTTGTTGTATCGCGCCGGCCAACTTTCGCGTGAGCTCGAGATTGGATTTCAGAAACGTCCAATGATCGCGAAGCACACCCTGCTTTTGCATCCACTCTCTCAGGCTCTTTGGAGTTTCTTGATCTGGATCAATTGAGATCAAGATCATCGGCAACTGCAGCTTTTGCGTCTGCAGCTCATCATCCAAGGATTTGAGTCTTTGTCCCGTCAGCGGGCAAAGCGTTGGACAACTCGAGTAGGCTAAGGCCACCCAGACTCCGTCAGGAGATTTGACGAGTGAATCGTGCAGACTCAAGTTCTCACCACGGTGCGAGACCCAGGCCTTCTGTTGCCAAATGATGACGGAGGGGCCAGAGGCCTCGGTCGCCTCAGTATTCACCACGAGGAGATTGAGCAACACGAGGGCCTTAAGGAGCAATGGTGTAGACAGGCGCATACTGACCGCTGTTGAGCATTTGAAGTTTGGCCTCGTTGTCGGTCGCGCCGACGCCGTAGCCGATGTACACGGTATTTCCTGTGAGTGTGGAGAGATCGGACTGCTGTGTGACGACGACGTCGTGGACAAGACCGAGTGTCACGCGCTGAGCGACCGGAACAGTCTGTGTGGCGGGATCTTGGATCTCTGAGAAATTTCGATTTTCGTCCATGTAGTACATTTTGCCGCCGATGAAAGCCATCACGTAGATGCGGCCACTCATGCCTCGATGATCCGATCGCGGTTGCACGCGCAAGCTAAGATTTCGAGCCGTGATGGGGCCGCTGACCGAGGCCACGCTGTAACTCGCCGGTGACGGAGTCGCTGAAGGCGTGGGGCTAGGCGATGGCGACGGCGTTGGGGATGGCGTCGCAGTGGGTGTCGGCGTGCCGGTTCCCGGAGTCGACATCGTCGGCGTTGAACCGATCGTGAGAACTTTTGCGAAGCGACCCGCGGCAAGATGTTCGGGTGTGGCTTGCGCGTCCGCTCCTAACCCGTAACCGACATAGATTTCTGCACCCAGAATTCCAGTGAGGTCGGCTTGTTGGGCGAGCGTCGCGTTGACTTCCGCAGGCAAGGCGCCAGCAAAGTAAGCGGGAAGTGGCGAATCGAAATTGGGCACAGCGATGAACTGTCCATCGGCGCGCATGTAATAGAAGGATGTGCCAATCTTCACGGCAATGAAGACTCGACCTTCTTGGCCGACGTGCGAAGGTGAAACTCGCGCGCGCACGCGAATGCTTCGCGCCGTGATGGGGCCAGAATCTTCGATGAGTTGGAAGGCGTAGTCGGTCGCCGGCGGCGGGGCAGAAGTCTGATAGGCGAATACGAAACACATCTCTTGATTGGTGTTTTCGCCAAACTGAACCGGCGTGGTCGAACGTGGGTTGTTGGTCGAGTACTCGCAGCGAACTTTGATTTGATCAGCGCTGGCAAGATTCGTCGGCGAGGTCGAGAAGTAATTGAATTGCCAATTGAAGTCGAAGCGATTGACTCGAGCCAAGCAGGTCTCCGCGCCGCCGCTGATTTTGGAGATCTGAATGCGCTTTCCGTGATTGTGCATGTGAGGCATGTAGCCGTGGATCTTGGTGTTCGTCGAGGGCACATGCGCGGCCTGAGTACGCTCGCGAACAATGTTGTCGCTCAGCGCGGGAAGTGCCGTGCCGTTGGCCTCGTACGCCACCCACTCGGCGGATGCGACAGCTGAAGTCGCCGTCTTCACCACGATTTGACTCTGATCTTGTGCGCCCGGCGCTTGCGAATTGTTGTAATGCATCTGCATCACGAGCTTGCGGTTGCCTGTGACTTTCAAGCCCGTGCCTTGCGGCAAGTACTCAACTCCAGTTCCCGGCGCCCAAATCACCAAAGGCACGGCGGGCACGTCGATGCCGCCATGACAAGGGTAAGAGGCATCGGGGCGTCCTTGAGTCTTGGCAACGGCATCCAACTCGGCTTGCTGTGAAGTCGGCATGTACAAAATGACGTGATGGACGAGCAAGCGATTGCCCGGCTTCACTTCAAAAGCTGTGATGTGCTTGTCTTGAAGATCCAACGGATCAATCACGAAGCATCGATACTCATCGACGCTGCCGCTGGGCGGACTAGGTCGATAGGGAGCCTTCATGCTGAGGGACTTGATGTCTGAGCCGTTGGGCTGCAGTGAAGGCAGGCTCGACGGAGCCAGGCTACGGTTTTCTTCGCCGCGAACGGGAACGCCGTTCACAGTTTTCATGGTCAGCCAAGAAGAGAGTGCGGCGCGCTCACTGGAACTCATGCGCATGTCGCCATGGAAGCTGCCGCAAGTTCCAGATTGATCGATCGCCCAAGGCGGCATTCGTCCACCGTCAACGGCGCTCAACATGTTCACACCCAGCGCAGCGACGTTGTTGGAATTGCTGAAATCGAGATTGGCGGCAATTCTTCCGGAGCTGTGACATTGCAGACAACGATTCTTGAGTGCTGGCCCCACACTCAGTTCAAAGACGCTCTGTCCTGGACCCGGCGTTGCCGTCGGTGTGGCGGTCGCTGTCGGAGTTGGCGTCGGTGAACTGGATGGTGTCGGTGTGGGAGGTGTGTACGCGCGAGTCGGAATGTTTTGCTCGCCAGGAATGGGAACGCCATTCACAGTTTTCGTTGCGAGCCAATTGGCGAGAAGATTTCGTTCGGCCGTACTGATCGGTGTGGATCCAGATGGCGGCATGCGACCGCCGTCGATCGCCGAAAGCATGGCGGAGCCACTGGCCGCGACCAAATTGGAGTTAGCGAAATTGTAGCCGCCGGATGCGAGTGTGGCGCTATGACACTGCAAGCACTTCGCGGCGACCACTGGGCCGATGTTGCGTTCATAGTCGGAGACTTGTGCGGGCGTCGGCGAAGGCGTGGCGCTCGCGGAAGGCGTCATGCTGGGAGTTGGCGTGGGTGTTTGTCCATTGGGTGTTGGGCCAGGTGTTGGGCTGGGTGTGCTTGTGCTGCCTGGTGAACTTGTGGGGCTAGGGCGAGGTGTTCCACCACCACCAACTTGATCGAGAGGTACGCCAGGCTGAGAACCTTGTCGCGATTGAGAAAGTGAGGCGAGGTCCGCGTAGGACTCTTCGTCGATCTGAAACTGACCGGCGCAATTCTGAAAAAGGAACACAAGTCCAACGACCAGCGAAACGCTGACCACGGCCATCGCGGAATTGCGAATCCAGTCCGAGTTCACCTTGGACCAACGGGGCGCCACCACTACAAATCCCCCAATGCGACCTTCCGATCGCAGCCTTCTATTTTAATTGTCTTCAACCTCATCGGCGAGATCTCAAAGACTTGAGACTTTCATCCTCAAGTTCAATTCACCTGAAAGCGCATGGTGTCTCAGCTTGAGACGTGAATTTTGATCTTGCGGTAGGGCGAAGAGTCTGGGTCAGCTGAGGCCAAGTCCAAAAATCCACACAGCAGCCGTAGCGCAAACCCAAACTAAGCTCATGGACCATTCACTCATTGTGTTCGACATATTTCGGATTCCTTTCCGTTCAAGTCCCCATGTTTCGGGACTTGGATTTTGATGGCCGGCAAGTCGATCCGTGACTTGTGGCAGGGGAAAGAGAGGGCCCGAGATCAGGCCCTCTCAGCAAAGTCTGTGGCTTCAACTCATCGCGTTTCAGCCCAAGAGCTTCAACGCGATCTATTTCAGTTCATCGCGTTTCAGCCCAGGAGCTTCAACGCGATTTGTTGCATGTTATTCGCCTGTCCCAACACGCTCACGCCGGCTTGCATGAGGATGTTGTTGCGGACGAGCTCGGCGCTTTCCGCGGCGACATCTGTGTCGCGGATTCGCGAGTTCGCGGCAGACAAGTTTTCATCGGCCACAGCCAAGTTTTGAATCGTCGACTGCAGTCGGTTTTGCATCGCACCGAAGTTGGCGCGAATCGCATTCACCGACACCAAGGCTCGGTCAATCACGTCCATGCTGACTTGTGCACCTTCCTTCGAACCCACTTGCTCAGCGGTCATGCCGAGAGCGTCGAGGCTGGCGTTCGCTGCCGAAGCATTGAACGAGATGCGATCCTTGAAGGGATCGTTGTACGTTCCAACTTGGATGTCGATCAGTCCGCCCGTTCCGTTGAGCAGGTCGCGTCCGTTGAAGCGTGTCACCTCGGTGATCCGCTGAATTTCGGACTTGAGCTGCTGATATTCCACGTCCAGGAACTTACGTTCTGTATCGCCAATCGTATCGGACGACGCCTGCACTGCGAGCTCGCGAAGGCGAATCAACATATTCGAGACTTCGTTCAAGCCACCTTCGGCGACTTGCACGAGCGAAATACCGTCGTTCGCGTTGCGGTTCGCTTGGCGAAGACCGCGAATCTGACCCTTCAAGTTCTCGCTGATCGCGAGTCCCGCGGCATCGTCCGCCGCTTGGTTGATTCGATAGCCTGAGCTCAATCGAGCCAAGCTCTGGTTCGCCGAGCGTTGCGTTCCGACCAAGCTTTTTTGAGCGTTCAACGACGCCACATTGGTCGCAATACGTAAACCCATCCTATCCTCCTTGTTTCATCAGATCCTCCTTGATCGGTGCCAACCTTGGCTGAACGACACTTCATGCGTCGTTTGTTTACTGGGGTTTACGTGTCCACCATGGACACCCCCATAGCTGGATCGGAATTTTCGAAAGTGTTTTTGAGTCCAGTTGAGGTCTAGGGTGCCGAGTGATTTGGAAATTGCGAGGACGAAGCACGCGACAGCGTGCGGGCGCATTCCATCGTCGACGGCGACGAGGCGCGAAGGGGGAGCCAGTCGGTTCCCAGATATCGGAGAGCGAATCTCTGATATCGAACTGAATAAATGGGGAGGAAGGAGTTAGATCCTCCCTCCCCAAAAGCAGGAAACAGATTCGTCGGTCACGCCGGAAGAAAGCGTTCGCCTTCGTCCAGGTGTATTCTCACTCAAGCTGACGTCTCTCGACGTTAGAACTCAAGCGAAGTCACGGGAGTCAGAGTTCGTCAGCCTTGGAACGTGCGGTTCAAGAGCGAAAGCGCTGTGTTGGATGTTTGGTTCGCTTGGGCGAGGACCGAAGTGCCCGCTTGCAACAAGATGTTGTTGCGCGTGAGCTCTGCGGTTTCCTCAGCGACATCCACATCGCGAATTCGCGAGTTCGCTGCTGACAAGTTCTCGACCGAGACAGCTAAGTTACCAATTGTCGACTGTAAGCGGTTCTGGATCGCACCGAAGTCGGCGCGCATCGCGGACACACTGACAATCGCAGCATCGATTGCAGACAAGCTGTTCTGCGCGGACGCCTTATCGGCAACGCTGGTCAGGTTGATGCCGAGAGCTGCGCTATTGGCGTCAGCTTTCGATGCATCGAACGTGAGGCGGTCGATATTTGGATCGTTTCGAGTTCCAACTTGGAAATCGAGAACTGACCCCGTTCCGCTGAGCAGTTGAGTTCCGTTGAACTCTGTGCCGTCGGCGATTCGATCGATTTCGGAGACGAGCTGGTCATATTCCACGTTAAGGAACTGACGCTCGACCGGACCGATCGTGTCCGAAGCAGCTTGTACTGCAAGTTCGCGCAGGCGAATCATGATGCTCGAAATCTCGTTCAGTCCGCCTTCCGCAACTTGGACGAGTGAGACACCGTCCTGAGCGTTGCGTGACGCCTGTTTGAGACCCCGGATCTGTGCCCGCAGGTTTTCACTAATTGCCAATCCCGCTGCGTCGTCTCCGGCCCGATTGATTCGGTAGCCAGAGGACAAGCGTTCAAGGCTCTTGTCCAATCCCCACTTCGTTCCCAACAAGTTTCGTTGGGCGTTCAGTGAGGCCACGTTTGTATTGATCCGAAGACCCATACATCCTCCTCCTTGAGAACCAACCGTCTTCCTTGACGGTGGGGTTCGAACATCATGTTCAAACCAGGGTTCCGTACCTGAATTACCTATCGGCGTCTCATTCTGAGGCTTGAGGTTTAAGTCGCAGATTTTTCCCAATTTGAGAAAAACCGGACTAAAGCCACGCCGTTTCGCTCAGCTTCGAGGTTCAGTTTTCATATAGGGGATTTGGTGTCGCGGTGAAGCGAATTCATGATTCGCCCAGCGGGCTCAGCCAAAGCGAAACGCGTCGAGGTCATCCAGACCTTTGACGAGGACTTCAATGTCATCCAGAAGGCGCGAGGCCAACTCAGGATTCGTCTCCTTTAAATAGAGATCGATGAAGTCGTTGGCGGCGTTGATGCGGCTGAAATTCGACCAAACAAGCAATAGAACGCGAGTCCCACCGGGGAGATTCGCGTAAAGCCCATAACTTAGATCATCGATCGGCTCGAGGGTCACAGCCCACCGATCGATGATGTCTTGGATCTGCTGACGTGCCACTGACATCTGAGACAGTATCTCTCAGAAATTGTCGTGCTTGTTTGAATATTAGGTTAATGCTTCAGGGGTTGAATTCGCATTCTGAGGCAGTGTAGACCAAGAAATAAGCATTCACCCAGTTCGTGAGGCTTTTGAGCCAGAACTTGACCGAAAATGACACAGTTGAGTTGTCGCCAACGAGTCGCAAATGAGAAGTAACTGAACGTGACTGAACGTAACTGACGCGGCTATGCGGCCAAGATTCTGAGCAACGGAGATCGTTGAGTCGTCGACGAGCGATCGATGAATTGGACCCAGAAGGAGCCTATGGAAAGTCGAGATTATCTTCAATCCGCGATTCAATTTCGCAGCCTTGATGTTGACCATGATGGGAAGCTTGCTTCGACAATTGCCACACATCTTGACGAGATCGCCGAGTTTCGTCAGCTCATGCAACTTGAAGGCGTGATCACGCATCGTTGGGATGAGACGAAGGGACAGAGTGCTTTCGCGTTCATGCATGAGGTTGCACACAGCAACTTGCTCGGCTTTCACGAGCGAGTCAGCTTCTTCAGCCAGTACGTTCAACACGCCAGAGAAGTTGTGGCTCAGGGGCAAAAGCTCGGGTCATTGAAGCGAGAGGGATCGCTCCTGTGGCGAACGCTCGCGGCCTTCGATATGCGTCCGCCTTCCAATTTGTTTGAACTTTTGGGCGAGCACGAAGTGGTGGAGATTTACGACACCCAAATGCGCCAGATTTTTCGAAACCTAAGATTCTTCGAAGTTTCGTCATATTCGATCGAAGAACTCCTTCATATTCCCTTGCCTCAGCTCTTTGAGCGAAGCGAAGCCTCCACGCAAGTCTTGATGTCGGAGATCGGCGCGATCTTTAGTGGCGCACAAGCCACAGGAAAGATGTCGGCTGCAGGGAAGAGTCGAGCTCGCGAAGCGCAAAGCCGACGTCACCTTCAAGGTGAGATTGAGCAACGAGTGATGAGCCCGATTTTTGATCGGCAAGGTCGCGTCGCTGCCGTGCTCGGCAGCGTGAGACTCGAATTGGACTCCGCCGACTATCCGGCTTTCTTGCCGGACGCCTTTTCGTCGATCTGAAGTCCACGCTGTGCGAACTCGCGCCATTCGAGCGTGATCGCCAAATAGTTTTCTGTCGTACGAAGCAACTCGCCGCGGATGATGTCGAGTTGTGCGGGCTCTAAGTCTTTGAGTTTTGCCAAATCTTCTTGAAGATGCTCTTGATCGGCTTCGCCGTGTAGGGCGATGAAGCGGCCGCACTCTTCACCGTGATGCCGGGACACGAGGGCCGCCAATTGCGGCCCGAACTTGGCCGCCAGTCCTTCAAGAAACAACATGCGGCCAAGCAGTGCGAATTCGCCATAGGGCAGATCCATCATCAATCTTCGGCGTAAGCTTTGATGAAAATTGAAAGTCACTTCGAACTCGGCTTGGCGAATTTCCGGGAGTCGAGGATCGCGTTTCTTCAGCAAAGCCAAGTCTTGCTTGGCGATCAGATCGTGATTGAACTCTTCACGCAGATGCAAAACTAAGAACTGATGAAAGTCGGACGAAGCCGGTGCGAGTGTGCAGCTACCCGCTGCCAATGTGATCAAGCGCGTGGTCCAGTCGACAAAGTGGGAGGTCTGTGAAAGCCATGACCAATACACTTCGCTTCGCTCCCACGGCAGACTTTCCAGCTGATTCTTGGCGACGTGAATGCGCTGGAGAAACTCTTGCTCCAATTGCTGAGATGTCATGTTGGACGTGGTGGGTTGAGGCCGAGAATTGTGTTTCATTGTGGATCTCCATTTCTATAGACGGGAGAGTTTGGTGAAGCTTTCAGGCCGCGCGGTCCTCGGACTTCCAGAGAGCGCTGATCGACACCGGCCACTTCATGGGCCAAGCGGCGCCTTGCAAAAGTTCTGGAATCTGCGGTTCACGAGGGCGAAGCCGAGGCACCGGCCAGTACATCAGTGAGGAAGCCTCGCCTTGCACCTGTGTGCGGTAGGGCGTACTGCGGTAGCCCAGTGAAGAGGCGAGCTGATGGACGGATCGAGAGTCTCGGGTGCAAGCGATGACGGCACTTAAGGCGGGATGCGGAGACTCGTGAGACGCAAAACATAGACCCATGTCGATGGTCCATGCGGCCAGCGGCACCGGATCGACGACTTGGCCGTTAGTTGAATTGGAGGTCTTGCGTCGGTCCTCTCGCACGGCCAACGCTTCCATGCACATGACTCGGGTCAACCCCAGTGAGCTCAAGTCGCGAAGAAACGGCAGAGGATAAAGCTGAGGAGAACTCGGCGATTGGCTCTTGAGATCGACGAATTCATAGGCGTGTACAGATGCGGGGCCGAGTTGGTCGAAGAAACCGCAGAGCACATGTTGGCGGGGAGCTTTGCCCCAGACCTTAACGAAGAAATCGACCAATTCACGACATCGCGGCTGATCGGCGTCGCGAGTTCGATCGAAGAGTTCGTAGGTCCATTCTCCGTATTGCCAAAGCGGAGAGCGGATGAATTCCGAGGTGGTGTTGGGGAGAGATTTCGGCTTCGACATGCCCATCGAGTCGGAAGACTTGGGCGCGCGAAATACCTAATTTTTCTTAACTCGATTTTGGACGAGTCGGTTCGACCTCTAAAAAGATCCGTCGATTGCGACAGAGAATTCGATTCGGCGTGCCGACCAGTTTGCGGCGCAAATTGAAGAGATGAACGTCGAGTGACTTCTCACTGACCTTTTGTTTAGGCCAGAGCATGGACACTAATTCCGTCTTCTCCAGACCTTCTTTTCCGGCTCGACGGAGAAAGTCGTACATCTGTACTTCTTTGCGGGTCAGATCTTGCTCAATGGCTAAGTCCTGAACCGATTCGCCGCGATCCAAAGGTTGCGCCTGACTGAGCCAATGCCCGATCTTGGCTCGCAGTAAGCCGCCGCCAAAGTTTCGATCGAGCAGCTCAGGAATGAGATCTGAAGCTCCGAACTCAAAGAGAAATCGAGCTCGGTTTTCCGTGATCTCCAACGGAACAATCGCCAACCAAATGAGCTGTGCCGTTCGATCCAGTCGGTTCAGCCATGCTCCCGTCAGCTGCGAGTCATGCACCAAGATCAAGTTGCCCTTGAGTTGCGCCGCTAAATTCTCTCCGCGATTTTCGCTCGCCGCGGTGGCCTCATCAGCTTCTGGTTCTTGGAATGCCGCCTGTAAATTGATGCTTGTGGGAGAAAAGTCGCTGAGGAAACTCGACCAACAGTCGGCTTCAACTGAGTGTTTGGAAATCTGCGCCAGACTACTTTCGCAAATGAAGAGTCGGCGCAATTGCGGAGTGAGGCTGGCATCCGTCTGAGGCGTCGACATCAGCAATTTCTCCGAAGTTAAGTGAGGTGATGAGCGGGCATGAACATTCTGACCCGAGCCCGCAGAGTCCTCGCGGTTCGGCCCGACAGTCGCATCGCCAGATTCGTTAACAGTTGCGCCAACAGATACGCTAACAGATGCGCCAACAGATGCGCCCAAAGACGGATTCGAATTGAGTTCTGATTCTCTCGCCTCAATCATGATCGTTCAGCACATCTTGCGACATATTGAGAAGATCGAGCACGATCTCCGGGTTGAGGTTCAGCGCATTCGCGATGGCGTAGAGGTTGGCCAGTGGCGCGTGCGTCGGTTGACTGATCGCTTCTTGGGTCTCTTCCATCGTCAGACCTGAAAGACGAGACAATTCCTCCAAAGTTACGGCATGATGTTGGCGTTCTTGCCGAATCAATTCCGTCAACTGCAAGCTGGCCGAATCGCCATTGATCGGCTTGGCCTTGGTCGCGCTTTGATTTCGAGAACTCGAGGAGTTTGTCATGATCCGGCCTTCCTTCTCGCTTTCTGATCCGCCTCGTGACTTGTCGGCTTGTCGATCTGCTCATGGGGTCGATATGGAATGATCTCTTCACACTCTTCGAGGTTCTTCAAGCTGACGATCAAAGAGTTGAGATCATGCACCAAGTTTGCGGCGGTCTCGGGCTGCTCATCTTGAAGATAGAGGTCAATGACATCCTGCGCGTATTCGACGCGAACCTTCTCGCCAAATACGGCCAGAATGATTCTCTCGCCCGTCGGAAGCATTCCGTACAGGGCCCAGCGTGGACACTTAAAGTGCGTGATCTCGGAGTAAACTTCGCGGTGGATCTGCCAGCGTTCGATAATTTGGCAAAGTGCTCGGCGCCGGGCTTGAGAAGCTAAATCGGCGCCCGAAGTGGAGTCATCGTGATTGTGGGTCATAGGCCCATTGTTCGGCCTAGCCCGAACGAGTGAAACCTAAGTTTTCTTAACCTGTCTGTCCTCTAACAAACAGTGCTTCACAACGTCCGCCGCCTCCGCCTGTTGTCGAGCTACGAGCTGGCTGAGGCGCTGTCGGCACGGCGACATTCGCTTCAGCGCGTAAGGCTTGCAGCGTGGTCTCGGGCGCGGTCGTGCTGCTGCGAAGAGTTTCGGCGAGTTTACGCAAAAGCTCCAGAGCTCGTGTCGACATTGTCATGGTTTTCATAGCGGCCACGGACATCAGCGCGCTGAAGAAGATGACGCTGGACGCGAGTGTCGAGTAGAAGCTGCGCTCGACGGCGAGGTCGATGGGCGCGTGCAAAAGTGTGAAGATCGCCAATCCGACATAGGCGTTTCGCACATAGCGCTGAGCGCGGTCTCGCTCCGCACGGATATCGATGGAACGCTTCACCATGTACTCCAAATCGCCGTACACGGCCTTCACCGTACGTTCACCGCGGTCAAAATTCTGTAGAGTGTTTTGACTAAAGTCCTGGAACTTCTGAATCAGCTCTTGCGTGAGGCGTTCCCGAGCGCGCTCTTCCGTTGGTCCCCAAACACGACTGCTCGCCTGGGGTGAGGTCGGCAAAACATCGGCAGGAATTCCCGAGTTCGCAGGATTGACGAAAGGACGATCACGCAGAACACGAAACGGCAAGGCGGCGTCGTGAATCAGTTCCATCACGGTTTGCTTGCCGATTTCCTTCCAGCTCGCTCGTCCGTCCACTTGTCGTACATCAATCGATTGGTGCCGCAGAATTAGGAAGAAGGATTCGCCCATCTTTGAAGTCATCAAACCGGCAAGCTCGGCCTTTCGATCCGCCGGCAAGTCGCTTTGCAGCACGCGCTGAAGTGTGGTGAGTGCCTCGCTGAAGGTGGTTGTGATGCTGGCGTGAGTTCGGCGTGAGATGACCGTGCTATCGTGATCGACGAGTTGGAGGCGCAGATCCATGCGTTGCACTTCCGCGCGGAGATCGCCGTCGGCCTTGGCCGGCATGGCCGCGTGGAGCGTCAGAAAAACCCCGCACAAGCTTCGTACCAGCAGCTTGGTCCAAGCCCGCGGCCGCAACTGAAGTGATGAAATTGAGGTGGCAGATTTAGGTGTCATCATATTTTCCTCACGCCCTCACCATGGAATAAATTTTTGCCACAAGGGGCGTCGATGCCAGTCCACGAAGCGCTGCCAGTAACCGCGCTGATCCACTCGTGAGTCGGCCTGAAAGTCGATCACTAAGTCTTCGCTGAAAAATCTGTGATTGGCTGCTTCGCCTTCGCATTGGGCATCACCCGAGTCGCAACCCGACTCGTAGAACGGTAGACCTCTTTGCATCATAGCGATGCGTAGTTCGTAGTGCCGACCAGGCTGCAAGCGGTAGCGAGTTTGTCCCCAGAAACCACCCAGCACGGCTTCGAGCGGGCCCGAGGCACGGTAAAAACTGTTGACGCCATTTTCACCCTGCAGCGAGAGCAGAACTTCGTCGCCTTCGGATTGGACGACTCCGGAGTGTGTGACCAGATCCTGACTGATTCGCACGTTGCGACCGATCGACTCTTTGAGGATCAATCGCACGCGGAATTGTGTGTCCTTCCAAAATCCAGATTCGCGAACGGAAAGTGCTTCGGGTCCTTGCGCGACGGTGGCGACTTCGCCATCAAGGTTCTCAAATCTGCGACTCTGTCGAGCCGCCGCCAGGATCATCGCGTTCGAGGTGTCCTGGAGGCGAATCGAGTAGGGCTCGCCTGCGCCAAACTGCGCGCTGTCCAAGCCGATTTGTTCTCGAGCGAGAGCTTCACGCACTCGGCCTTGGCGATCCACCGGCAGAGCAAAGGCGTTGGGCGATTTGCGCTTGATGCGTTCGACGGTGCGAACACTGACCTCAAGAGACTGCGGAGAATTTTTCTCGCAACGAAACGCCGACGCGCTGAAGTCCGCCTGATACCGATTCCACGCGTTTTCGATATCGATTCGAGGCCGAATCTGCGAGCCACGACCGAGATTTGAAATCAAAGTGAACTCTTCCCACTCTCCCGGCAAGAGATCGTACTTGTTGGGAAGAATGTCGAGGAAGCGCGGATCGCGTCCCGGCGCCCAATTCGCATCGGGCTTTTCCATACGAATCTTGTAGCTGAGCTTTTCGTTCGAGCAGTGGCGTGAAACGGAATGCTCTTCTTCCCATTCGCAAAAGTTCGCTTCGGTGCGATAGCAAGTTGTCGTGCGAGTTCCGGTTTGCACATCGCGACACTCTGTCGCATTGGGATCTCTCTGCGATGGAAAAGCGCTCCGTCGTTCTTCGCGAGGTGCGGAGTTGCGACGCTCTTGCCCCGGAGCAGACGGACTGTAATGCCCTCCGCCCGAAGGCGAGCTAACTGAAGGCGCGTCGGGAACTTCAAAACAACGTCGCTCGTAGACGGGCTCTTGGCAGGAGTAGGGAACTTGCGTGGTTCCGCAGCGCTGGGCGTTTCGTCCTGACTGACGCGTCCAATAGGTCCAAGTATCATAGGTGGCGTAACTGATTTCGCCACTCCACTGCACATTCGAGGTGGACTGCCGCATCCGCAGCATCTCGTCGCGTCGCCCTTGTCGTTCAAGACGCGACCATGCGGCCATATCGAATCGTTCTGGCGTGCGAATGTATCGGCTCGCGCCGCCTCCGCACACAAGTTGGAAATTTCCGGCTCTTCGTGATTGATGTGCCGGAATGGGCGTGCCGCAGGCGCCGATGACTTCGGCGTGGGCGAGAGTGGGGAGCGACATCATGCCGACCGAAGCCGTCACACAGGTCATCGCCAGGGCGATCAACTTTGACGGAGCGATTGCGAATCGCAGTTCATTGAGCAATCGACTTGAGCGCATGCTTCACTCTCCTCATCCAACCAAGACTGGGGCGTCCGCGATCACCGCGGCCTCGCCACGACAGGTGAATGTCGTGGCGCAACTGCGATTTGGGGTCGATGACTTACAAGCGGCCTGCGCGATCATCCACGGCTTGGCCGGAGGCTCCGCCTTGTGAGATCTGCGCGAGGCGAATCTGTTCCATGATTCGACGAGCTTGTTCGAGTTGGGCCGAGTTCGCGCGCAACTCATTGTTCATGCGCATGAAGACAGCGCGCAAACCTCCGCCCGCCAAACTCTGTGTGTCCGCAAAGGATCCGCCGGTGCAACCCTGCGTTCCAGGATCCATTCCGCATCGGAGTGTGCGGTAGTAATTGCGATTCTCTTCCGTCGACTGATAGCGCGTTTGATAGAAGTTGAAGAGCCGCTGCAGTCCACCTCCCTGCGTGAGCGACATTTCTTCTTGAATGTCCGCGGCGATCAAACGGTGAATCATGAGCAAGGCTTCCGCGGTCTGCGAGTGTCCTCCGAGGAAGGTCATCAGCGACTGTGCGCGTACCAGAAGCGAGGCATTGCCGCCGAAAATTTCTTTGGACCGAGAGTCCAAAAGTTCAAGCGTGTTGCGCGAATTCTCGAGCGCGTTGGCCAGCTCAGTCTCCGTGAGCGCTCGCTCTTGGCGGAAGTTTCGCAGCGCCTCGGTCGAGGCCGTGAAAACTTCGATGTTGGCCCAGCGCTTCTGGTATTGAGCAGGTTGTACGGCGCCGATTCTCACGCCGTACTTGGCTCGTAAGTACGAGCGAGCCCAAAACGCATTCACGATGTCAGTGAAAGCGCGGTCGCGAGCGTCGCGATCCGCCTGATCTTTGAAGCGATAACGCTCGGATGTTCCGTAGTTGGTCGCGAAGGCCAAGATCAAGCGCTTCAGCTCATTGGCCTGTGAGTCCGACAGGCGCTCCAGCTCCTCGGTCGGCGTCATCAAGTCTTCAGCTTGGCGCTGCAAGGTGCGGATCTCATCGGCGGTCAACAGTGCGACCTCGAGGCGACCAGCGAGCGTTTGTCCTGAGTTCGGCGCGATGATCTGCACGCCCTGATTGCGGGGAAGCGCGATCTTGATGCCATAGTTTTGTCCCACCATGGTCACAGCATCGATTCGCTGTTGATAAAAGCTCAACAAAGGTTGGAAGTTGATTTGTCGGTAGCCCGGCAGACTTTGTTGCGTTCCTGCCACATCGACTTGCTGAGCAGACGGCAAAGCGCCTTGTGAGACTGAAGTCAGTGCGAAGATCTTCGAATCAAAGGCCAGTCGCGCCTCGTTGATCTTATTCACCACACGCAAGTACTCTTCAGCTGGAACCATATTGCCCAACTGTGATCTGTCTGAAAGTTGTTTCAACTCGCCGGAGATGATGAGCTGCATGTATTCATTGTAGGCCGTATTCACAGCCTGCACGCTCTCCTCAAGGTACTTGCGATCGCTATCTTGAATCTGCGCGATTCGCGACAGCACCTGCTGCAAGAGTGGCGTGGTGTCGGTGTTGCGAATCTCATAGGCGCCAGGTTGCGCGGTCACAATCGGAATTCCCACACCCGGAACGACGGCGCCCGCAGGTCGCTGCTGTGCCCAGGCCGAATTGCCCATAGGCGCCAGCTGCGAAAGTAGAGCGAGGGCAACAAGGGCCGATGTGCATCGTTGAGTGGGACGCATAGACATAAACTTAGACATGACTTCCTCCAGGACGCGGCAATCCGCCGATTTGTTTCTTTCTCAAAACTTTTCAGAGCCAAAATTCAGTGTCGCGTTTCGCTGTCGCCCTTCAGTGACGGATCTCCGTGTCGCAATCGGGTCTCGCGACACTTTGGCGAGATCCGGATACGAAACGAGGCCCGAAACCAAAAACGAAACCAGCAGCGAAACCAGCAGCGAAACCAGAAGTGACCGACAAGGGGTTTACGCAGCTTGGCCTCGACCAGGGAGCAAACCCAGTCCAGCCAAGCGCGCAGGCCTTGCGCACCCAACTCCTCAATTCCTCAAAGGTCGGAGACAGGCATTGCAAGGCGAGGGACCTCAGAGCGTGTTTGGGCCACGGATCCCTGGGCCGAGCTTAAGTCATCGGTAACTTGAGATTTTTGCGGGCTCACATAATGCCCTAACAATCTTTGAGCGTGAGCTTGCGCTGTCGAAGTTGTGTTCAAAGTCGACATTCTGGGCCTTGAAGAGCGGACTTCGATGCTTCGCTGGTTCGAACATGTTCGTCAGGCGTGATCGCGAGTTACCGAGGCGCAAGCTGTCGCGAAGCGAGGTTGGCATTTGGTCTTGGGAACTCTCGAGCATGTGGAACTCGACGAGAGTCCAGTGTGTTTGCATGTGGAACTTCACGTTGTCTCGCTTCCGCGCCATGATGAAGTTCAGCGAAGAGGTGCAAATGACAGACGGTGGCGGTCGCAACAAACGGTCGGCTAAGAATATTCTCCTCCGGCCTGACTTTCAGCTTAGATACTCATTCTACTTTGTCGGCAGCACATTGGTGATCATGGGCGGAGTCTTTCTGCTCTTTCTCTTCTCACTCAAAGACATGCTGAAGACCTTGGCCGTTGTCTATCGCATCGAGCCCGATGTGATGGTCGCCATCAATTCATCGCTGCAAACCGCGACGGTCACAACTGTTGCCGTGGCGATCGTCTTCGGTGTGATCTCGTTCTCATTGGGTGTAGTGCTCTCGCATCGATTGGTCGGCCCCATGGTTCCCATTCGACGATTGATCAACCAACTTGCGGATGGTGAATACGGACGCAGCGGTCGGCTTCGCGAAAAGGACGACTTCCAAGAAGTGATGGCGGATCTGAATCGCTTGTCGCAATTACTGGCGGAAAAGCACGGCGCGTGGACACCACCTGCCGATCAAGGGCAAAAGTCCTAATAGCCCCCAATATTCATCTGTTGAAATTCAAAGTTGTAACTGGATTTGAGGCCTCGACATCGAGGCCTCAAAGCTTTTTATCGGCCACCAGCTTTTTGGCTTTGGCAAAGGCTTCGGGCGAAACATAGATCCGCTCAATCATGCGGGTCTCTTCGTACTGCTGGAAAATTCGCGTGCACTTTTCGATCGGCACGGGCTTCTCGCGCGCGTCGTACTCGTCGACCACAAAGATCGGAAAGGCTTCTTGCTCTTGCGTCGCATGATATTTGGAAAGGCGCGTGGCGGAGCTGGAGAGAATTGTTTCGATGCCGTCGGCCTCGAGCACTTGGCAGATCTGCCGGGGACGCTTGGTGGGCTCGGTCGTATGAATCTCCGTCAACATGCGGAAAGGGCGGCGTTCTGAGATTCGCCGCGCCCACTTGTTCTGCACTTGTGAGAGGTGCTCATAAAGCGAGAAATCCGAACATCGCAAATACTCTTCCAGAGTCGAAGGCAAACTGTAGGTGCAATCTTTCGAGTGCAAGTAGCGAGTCAGCATCTCTTCGTAGATCAAACTTTTGTGATGAAAGTAGATCATTAGGTACATGTGATGTCGCGAGATCAAAAAGTCATCGAAGGTGGAGAGCGCGCGACGGTTGAGGGCCAGATGCAGTTTGCCTCGCGACTCGTGGAATCGAAGATTGCCGATGAGCCACTCCAGCTCCACGCGCCCGTAGTTGGTGCCGCAGAAGTAAGCGTCGCGCTCGAGATAGTCCATGCGGTCGACATCCATCTCGCTGGAGATGATCTGCGAGAGAATCGGGCGAAAATCCAAATCTTGCTCGATGAAGAAGTCATCGGGTGCCTTGAGACCGCGGTCAATCAAGCAGGCGATGTGTTGCCCGCTCATGTCTTTGAGCGAATCATCGATGGTTCGCGAGAGCTCAGAGTCCGTCACCATCTTGATCGTGTAGTCTTCATGATTCGCGCGTCGTTCCGGATCCAATCCCCAGCCACGCTCGCGCTGCTGATAAACTTTGATCTGCAGGTCGCGCACGCGAGGCATCACTTCTTCGGTGGTGTGTGAGAGCGGGCCATGACCGATATCGTGCAGAAGTGCGCCAAGTCGAACGGCTTGTCGCAAGCGTTGCCGAGTGGCCTCGGTCCGAAAACGAAAATCTCGGAATACAGAATCAAAGGCCAAGCCGGAAAGATGCATCACACCGAGTGAATGTAAGAAACGCGAGTGCGTTGCTCCTGGGAAGGAGTACTCCGCAAAGCCCAGCTGCTTGATCTGCCTGAGGCGCTGAAACTCACGGGATTCGATGATGGCCTCTTCGGCCGAGTTCACCACGATGGTTCCGTGAATCGGATCTTTGATTTCCATGGCTCCATGAGCCACAGGCGGGCGCGGCTTGCCAAGTTCAAAAGAGCTGCCACGCTTGCGTGTGCAAATTGGCGGCAGGACTTCAGTAAGTATTCGAAAACATTGAGACCTTGGCCTGGGGCTAAAACTTCGCCGGCTTGACACGAGTGTGCATCAAAATAGTTAAGTATTTTCGATACCTTAAGGCTCATCTCTGCACACTCAAGCGCGGCAGCTCGATTTTCTCCACGCGCCAAGGTTGACCACCCGAAGCCGCCCCGAGTGATATGTTGAACCTGCGTCCGAACCCGAACGCACCACCCCCAAGCCAGGAGGACTCCTCATGCACGTTGATCTCGTTTACGCGGATTTGCTTCGACGCATTCTCGATCATGGCGTGGAAAAGGCGGATCGCACCGGCACGGGCACGCGCAGTGTGTTCGCGCATCAAATGCGATTCGATCTGAGTGAGGGCTTCCCGTTATTGACGACGAAGAAGCTGCACACGCGCTCGATCATTCACGAGCTGCTTTGGTTTTTGAAAGGCGAAACCAATATTCGTTACTTGAAAGAAAACAAAGTGACGATCTGGGACGAGTGGGCTGACGCCAATGGCGACTTGGGCCCGGTGTACGGCAAGCAGTGGCGCGCGTGGGAGACTGCGGACGGACGTCGCATTGATCAAATCGCGAATGTGATTGAGCAGATCAAAAAAAATCCGGATTCGCGTCGCCACCTGGTGATTGCGTTCAATCCGGGTGATGTCGAGAAAATGGCCTTGCCTCCATGTCACGCGTTTTTTCAGTTTTACGTCGCCAATGGACGCTTGAGTTTGCAGATGTATCAACGTTCTGCGGACGTCTTCTTGGGTGTGCCGTTCAACATCGCCTCCTACGCGCTTCTTTGCATGATGGTCGCGCAGGTCACGGGACTCACGCCGGGAGAATTCATTCATACGCTCGGCGATGCGCATTTGTATTCGAATCACCTGGAGCAGGCGCGCTTGCAGTTGACGCGTGAGCCGCGCTCCATGCCGCGCATGATTTTGAACTCGGCACGCACCAACATCTTCGATTTCGTCTATGAGGACTTTGAGTTGGTCGGCTACGAACCGCATCCCGCCATCAAAGCCGAGGTGGCCGTATGATCGTCAGTGCGATTGCGGCGATGGCGAGCAATCGCGTGATCGGTCGCGATGGCGATTTGCCTTGGCGAATTCCGGAAGACTTTCGCTTCTTCAAAGAGAAGACCAAGGGCCACATCATGATTATGGGGCGAAAGACTTTCGAGTCTTTGCCAGGGCTTTTGCCCGGTCGCTTTCACATCATCGTCACTCGGCAAGCGGACTATCAGCCGCAAGGCCTGAGTGAAGACGAACTTCACCAAGTTCTGGTCGTCACTTCGGTGGAAGAGGCTGTCGGCGCGGCCGAAGCCATGCTGACCGATGAAGATAAAGAGTGGGGTGACGAAGTCTTCGTGATCGGCGGTGGCGAAATCTACCAGCTGGCGATGGACTTTACCGATCGCATTTACCTCACCGAGATCGATGCCGAAGTGGACGGCGACACGATTTTTCCGAGGTGGCACGATGGAGACTTTGTCGAAGTCGAGCGAAGAGCCGGCGTGTCTTCGGGCGCCGACGGACTTCCTGTCTATGAGTTTGTCACCTATCAGCGTGCTTCTCGCTAGGGCTAAGGTCGACTGAGTCGGCTTCACTTTAGCTCAGCAATCTGGCGATTCACGCCATCTCGAAGACGTTTTTTGGCCCTCGGTTCAGTCGCCCTCGGCCTCAATCGAACTGAATTTCATCACTTCGCTGTCGGCGGCGGCCTGTGCCTTGCTCCATTTCTCCTATGAAATGTCCGGATTTGGGACCTGGCTTGGCCGGCTTAAGCTGGGACGGCATAAGACCCTCGGGCATTGAACGGAAGACGAGGACCACATGATTTCACCGAACTTAAAACACATGCGATTTTGGTCGGCGCTCGCGGTGATCGCGGCGATCTGTGGGTTATCATCGACGGCGTTGGCCCAGGCGTTGCGGACGGAGGGCGTGCCAGAGGAAAGCGTGAAGTTTTCTTGCGCGATTCATGAAGTGGGCAAGGCGCCAGCGGCGGTGGTGAGTCTTGAAGTGCTGCAGCCAATTTCAAGTTTGAATGATCGCTTGGTGATGAATGTTACGTCGTGGACCATCGACAATCGTCAGTCGGCAACTTTGCGTTTGGTTTCAATTGCCGATGATCGTATGCCCGATGTGTTTCGTGTTCCTGTGCACGGCGGCCTGTGGCTGGGTTCCGGTGCGCAGCTGTTATTGACTCGACTCCAAGTCTTGGAGCGACAAATTCGAGATCTCGTCGTGATGACGGATGGCCGCGCTGTGGGATACTCGTGTGAGCGCAGTCGGCCTCAGGCCACCAATCTCAATTCGGACGCTCAACCGAGCGGTGGTCCTCAGCGATAAGCCGGAATGCCGGTGATCTCTTCGCCCAGAATCAGTCGGTGAATGTCGTCGGTGCCTTCATAGGTGAAAACACTTTCTAAATTCATCATGTGTCGACCGCAGTGGTACTCCAGGGTGATGCCGCTGCCGCCCAAAATGTCGCGAGTTGTGCGAGCGCATTCAAGTGCCATGGCCACGTTGTTCATCTTCGCCAGCGAAATCTGCTGAATGCGCGCGCGGCCTTCCTCTTTCAGTCGCCCCAATCGCCATGTCAGCAGTTGAGCTTTGGTGATCTCCTGGTGCATTTTCACGAGCTTCGCTTGCACAAGCTGGAAGCTGGCGATCGGTTGGTCGAACTGAATTCGTGTGAGCGAGTATCGGCGAGCTTCGTCGAAGCAAGCTTGGGCGGCGCCGATCGCGCCCCAGCTGATGCCGTAGCGCGCGGCCGCGAGGCAACCAATTGGACCTTTGAGGCCGGCAATCTGCAGTTGGTTGCGCGCGGGGACTCGGCATTCATCGAATACCAACTCACTGGTGTTGCTGGCTCGCAAACTGTACTTTCGCTCGATCTCTGGAGCTTGATAGCCATGCTCGCGCTCGACGATGAAGCCGGCAATGCGCCCATGATCTTTGGAGCTGGGATCGTCGAGCTTGGCCCAGACAATCGCGAGATCTGAGATGCCGCCGTTGGTGATCCACATTTTGTTGCCGGTGATGACAAAGTCTTGCCCGTCGCGAACAGCGCGGGTTCTCAGTCCCGCCGGATTTGATCCAAAGTCGGCCTCCGTCAAACCGAAGCAGCCGATCCATTCGCCGCGCGCCATCTTCGGAAGAAACTTTTGCTTTTGCTCTTCGCTGCCATAGCTGGCGATGGCGTGCATGGCCAACGCACCCTGAACGCTGACAAAGCTTCGCAGTCCGGAGTCGCCGCGTTCGATCTCCTGCATGATGAGCCCGTAAGCGACATCGCCCAATCCCGCGCATCCGTAACCTTGAATGTTGGCGCCAAACACACCGAGCTGCGCCAGCGAAGGAATGATGTGCTTAGGAAATTCTCCGCGCTCAAACCAATCCGCAATGTGCGGCATGACCTCGCGATCGACGAACTCGCGCACGCTTTGTCGCACAAGCTTTTCGTCCGAGGTCAATAAATCGTCGACAGCGTAGAAGTCGATGGGCTCAAAGCTGGCGCTCACTTCGCGCGCGCTCGGCTTTGCGCTTTCGTGCTTTGAGTTTTTGGAATTTGGCGATGAGTTCATACACGGCTCCCGTGCTTTGACGTTCGGTGATCGCTCTCGATGGGCGCTCTCGATGGGCGACCGCGGTGACTCCGTAAGGGCCCGAGGTCACTTCGCGATCTATTTGCCAAGGCGCTTAGCTCAAGCCTTGGGCCACCGAGATCGTCTCTCCAGTCATGCCTGCTGCGAGCGGGCTAATCAAGAAGGCAACGAGATGAGCAATGCGTTCGGGCTCCATCATCAAGGCTCGCGGGAAAACTTGTCTCACATCGAGCAGCTGTTCGTTCAACGTGCTGGGCGAAGGTGGAACCGGCCGAGCCGCGCCAGGATTGGTGATCTCGCCAAGTCCGGGGCGTTGGCCGCTATGCAGGAGGAGGAACTCTTCGGTGATGCCCATCGCCACGCAATTGACTGTGACGTTATGGCTGGCAACTTCGCGAGCCAGAGTTCGGGCGAAGTCGCTGAGGCCGCCTCGAAGCGCCGCCATCACGGCGTGTTTTGGAAGTCCGAGCCGCGTGGCCTCGGGCATCAGGTACACGATCCGTCCACGCTTACGCCCTTCGAGGAATTTGAGCACCGAGTGAGTCATCATAAGCGTGGAGCGCAGATTCACATCGAAGAGGCGATCAATGTCGTCAAGTGCCGTGGGATCGCGAAACTCCATGGCATCCGAGGTCATCAAGCCATCGATGTAAATGTCCAAGCCGCCAAAGGCCTCTGCGGCTCGGCCCGCAGCTTCTTGCACATGATGAGCCTTAGCGAGATCGGCTTGAATGGCGACAGCGCGACCGAAGCGGTCATTCACTTCTCGCGCATCCATGAGTTGTTGAGCAAAGCGCCCGACGCGTTCGATGTTGCGATCGACCATGGCGACGTTGCAACCCAGCTGCGTGAGACGGCTGGCGATGGATTGGTTGGTCGAGTTGCACGGACCAGTGAGAAGTGCGGTGCGCTCTGAAAGTTTAAAGCTTGCGTCGAGTTCCGGCATGATTCGCCTTTCAATAAAAAATTATTGATCCAATGCTTCGACAATAATGGCAATGCCCTGACCGCCACCGATACAGGCTGAGCCGACGCCGAATCGATCGCCGCGGCGTCGCAGCTCCATCACCAAGTGATTCATGATTCGTGTACCGCTGGCGGCAAGCGGATGCCCGATCGCAATGGCGCCGCCATTGACGTTGGTGCGATCGCGCGGCAGGCCCAACTCTTTTTCGACTGCGAGATACTGAGCGGCAAAAGCTTCATTCACTTCGATGAGCGACATGTCCTCAAGCTTCAACTGCGCGCTTTGCAGCGCCTTGCGGATCGCAAGCGCCGGGCCAATGCCCATGATTTTGGGATCACAGCCGACACTGGCCCAGGCCACCATACGCGCGAGCGGCTTCAGGCCACGGCGGTGCGCCTCGAGTGCTGGCATGAGTACGGATATGGCTGCCCCGTCGACGATGCCACTGGCTGTCGCGGCCGTGACCGTGCCGCCGTCTTCAAAGAGCGCTTTCATGCCGCGAACTTTCTCAAGCGTCACGTCGGGCTTGGGGTGTTCGTCGCGTTCAACACTGAGTGTGCCCTTGCGAGTCTCGACTTGAACCGGCGCGATTTCGGATGCGAACAGATTTTTGCGTGTCGCCTCCGCACATCGCGCTTGCGAAAGCAGTGAGTACTCGTCGCACTCTTCGCGCGAAATCTTGTATTGCTCGGCCAAGTTTTCGGCGGTGATCGCCATAGGCAGTCCAACATACGCATCGGTGAGCGCGCTCGTCATGTAGTCTTCGAGCGGAGCTTTGCCCATACGAAAGCCCTCAAAGCGCGCGCCCCGAAGCACGTAGGGGATTTGCGACATTTGCTCCACGCCGCCAGCCAACACACAGTTGGCCTCGCGATTCAAAATCATTTGCGCCGCCGAGATCCACGCTTGGAAACCCGAGCCACAGAGTCGATTCAGACCCAAGGCGCCCACTTCCACGGGCACACCCAGTTTCAGTCCCAAGTGCCGAGGAACGTACGCGGCATCCGCTCCGCTTTGCACCACATTGCCGAGGACAACGTGCTCAATTTGTGAGGGCGACATTTTCACATCGGCCAAAGCCGCACGACTTGCGGTCAGAGCGAGATCCGTGGCGCCGACATCTTTGAGCGAGCCACCGAAGGCGCCAAAAGGCGTGCGTCGACCGGCGACGAGCACGGTTTCGTTGGGTGAGAAAAGTAAGTTCTTTGGGCTTGTTGTCATATGGACCTGCTTGTTGAAATTCGTCGCACTCACTATCTTGCTCCTAAATGCCAAAGGACGCTAGCCCCTAGGGAGGCTAGCTGGCGACGTCAAAGTCCGCTGTGGCTTTTGACTTCATGTGAGAGCAAGGCTAGCTGTTCTTCAGGCGGAGGTTTTATGCGTCGTCGGCAAGTCCTAGTTGTCGGTTCAGGTGGGCGCGAGCACGCGCTGGTTCAAGCGCTTGTGGCCTCGCCCAGCGTCCAGCAAGTGTATGTCAGTCCCGGCAATGCCGGCATGGCGGCTGATGCCATTGTCCTTGAACTGAATTGGAAGCCACGCTCGCCCGACTTTGCGATGACGATTTCAAAGTTGCGCGAGCTGAACATTGATCTTGTGGTCATCGGTCCGGAACAAGCTTTGGCCGATGCGGTGAGTGATGCTTTACGTCAGCAGGGCTTCCTCGTCTTTGGTCCGTCTGCTGAAGCGGCGCAACTCGAGGCTTCGAAAATTTACGCCAAGGAATTCATGATCGAAGCCGGTGTGCCGACCGCGCGACACTTTGTCGTTGAGTCTGTCGCACAGACGATGGAATGCGCGCGGCATTTTCAACCGCCGTATGTGCTGAAGGCGGATGGCTTGGCCGCCGGTAAAGGTGTGTTGATTGAGAAAAGCCTGGAAGGCTTGCGCGAGGCCGCAGAGCGACTGTTTGAAAAGCGCGAGCTGGGCGAAGCCGGAAGTCGAGCTTTGCTCGAAGAGTTCAGCCCAGGTTGGGAGATGAGCCATCTGATCATCACCGACGGTGATCGACATCTCACGCTGCCCGCGGCACAAGATCACAAACGTTTGCGCGACGCCGACGAGGGACCCAACACCGGCGGCATGGGAGTCGTGGCGCCCATCGCGCTACCGCCGAATCTCAGCGAGCGTCTTGAGCGCGAAGTGGTGTTGCCGTCACTGGCGCTGATGCGTAAGCGCGGTTTTTTGTTTCGAGGTGTTTTGTTCATCGGCGTGATGGTGACGGAGTCAGGCCCCAGTGTTTTAGAATTCAATGTGCGCTTTGGTGACCCTGAAACTCAAGCGCTCTTGCCTCTCTTGGACGGCGATTGGTTCGAGGTGTTTGATGCCGTCGCTCGAGGTGAGTTCAGCAAGAAATTTTCATGGCGTCCCGACTGTTACACCGCCGTCGTCGTGATGGCCGCCGATGGCTATCCCGAAAATGTCGTGAAGGGTCAGACGATCGCCGCACTTGACGATCAAGGTCGGCACTCGGCAGGACGAATTCTGCATGCCGGTACAGCCCGAGATCCCCAAGGTCGCTGGGTGACTTCGGGAGGGCGAGTGCTCAACGCCATCGGTGAGGGGCAAAGTTTGAACGAGGCTCTGCAGAAAGCTTATCGAGTTGTCGACGCCGTTCAATGGCCAGGGGCGCGAGTTCGCCGCGATATTGGTGCCAAACAAATCTAACTTGGCTTAGAAACTCAGACGAACGGGCAATTCGACAAGTCGTCGCGATTCAAGATTCTCCTGCCACCGCAACTCTTGAGAATCGAGCTCCAGATCTTGGATGTCTTCGAGGAAGACTTGCAAAGTCGAACCGATCACATTTGTCGAAAGCCAAGCGCCCGGACAGCGCTTTCCACCTGCGCCAAAAGTCAAAGCTGAAGAAGCTGCGGTCGTGAATCTTTGAAGATCGAACTTCGAGGCATTCGCGAAAGCGCTTTCGTCGTAATTGGCGCTCCCGATCAAGAGCGCAATTCGATCACCGGCCCGAATTTGTTCGCCGGCAAATTCCAAGTCAACTTGAGCAACGCGGCTGGTGATTTGTGTGGGGCTTTCCAGTCTCAGTGCCTCTTGAATGCCTAGTTCGAGACGAGTCTTCGCTGGCTGATCAGTTGAGTTTCCATCTTCGGCTTTCAGCAACTCCGACTTCCAATGAGTCCAGCGCGAGGCTTTTGGAGATTGCATGAGAGTTGCGTTGAGCCAAACGCCGAGCGTATTGGCCCAAGACTTCTCGATGAAAACAGAAGTGACGAACATCAACATCAATTGCTCTGGCCAAGCTTCCGCATTGGCACCGATGTCTCGGAGCTTGGTCGCGACAGATTTGGTTGACGCCTGTCGGGGCGTCGCCGAATCCGAATCGGCGGAACACCAAGCGGCGAGTTTCTCGCGAAGCTCGCGATGAGCCTCGACGGCTTTGGCGACTTGCTCCGGCGTTGGTGTGGAAGCTGTCATCAATGCAAAAATGAGATCACTCAGTTCACAAAGGTGATGCACATCGTCCTTAGGATCTTCAAACAGTAGCCGAATCACTTCATGTCGAAGCGGTTTGGCAAACTTCGTCAAAAGATCCAATTGCAAGCTCGACGAAGGCGGCGTCGAAGCCTTCCATAAGTTGATTTGCGATCGAGCCCATCGCCTCAGGAGTTGGGGCAGCTGAGCGAGGCGATCTGGACCTAAAAAGTTCCAGACGGCTTGCCGGTCGGTTTTGAGCTCATGCAGGTCGGAAAAAAATGTCCAGCGCGAAAGCGTGTCATGAAGCTCTCGCGCCGAGGTCGGCACCTGGGATTGTGGGAACAAATGCTGAGCGCGCCGAGCTGTAAGTCTTGTGTCGCGAAGCCCGGCCTCGACGTCGGCGTAGCGAGGAATGAGCCAGGCCTTCTCGGTGCGGAAGGCTCGAGCCGTGCGGCGCAGACTCTCATAGGTGTCATAAGGTCGGGTCGACAAGAATGTCCTCTCTGCGCGGGCCGTCCGTTTAAACTCTAGACGTCCTAACGAGCCTCGTGGCGAGAGTCGGTTGAAGTTGTCTGAAGCCGATGACATGCTGATCAAGTCATCGACTGAATTTTCCAACGAGCTGGCCGAGGTTGCAAGTCGACACTGCATCAGAAGGATTCGGGAATCGCATGGGCATTATTCCGAGAAAGTTAGGCTCTCTGCGCGATGCCCAGCTGCAGCTGACATTTTCGGCTGAGCAAATGCAGACTCTCGCTATGCGGCGCGAGGCCGAATTTCGCAACTTAGGCCTAAGGGCTCGTGATCGCCTGATTCTGGCGCATGGAAACTCCGTGTACTTCTATGTGGATTTGTTGGCGGCCTGGCGGATCGGCGCGAGCGTCGTGCCGGTCGATCCGCAATTGACCGATGTCGAGCTTCGGCATCTGGTGCAGTTCACCGAAGCAAGGGCCGTGTGTGCACTTTCCAATCGAGCGCAAGGCCAGGGATCAAAAATTGAAGCATCAGAATTCGAAATTTGGCTTTCGGATGCATTTGATCTTCAGCAAAGACTTGCGGCCAGCGCTTTGTCGTCTGGCGCGACGATTGGCAAGATTCCTGAGGTTGCTGAGAATGCTGAGGTTGCTGAGACGGGGGACTCGACACATCAATTGGACGATCCGGCTCTCATACTGTTTACGTCGGGATCTTCACAGGCCCCTAAGGGAGTGGTGCACAGCTTTCGAGGTGTGCTGGCCAAACTCAACATTTTCCACACTGTCATGCCGGCCGATGAGTGGGCGCGGACGCTCGTCATTTTGCCGACTCACTTCGTCTACGGTTTGATGAGTAATAGTTTGGCGCCGTGGTTTCAGGGCTGCGATCTTGTCGTTTACCCAAGCTTTGATCTTTCAACGCTTGCTCATCTCGGCGACATCCTTCGCAAGGAACGCATCACGGCTTTCTGTTCCGTACCGTCCATGTGGAAGCCTATTTTTCAGTTCGCTCCGCAACTTAAAGACGCTCCGGATTTTCGCCGAGTCCACTGTGCGGCGGCACCGCTGTCTCGAGAGTTGTGGCAACAAATCAAGGCATGGGCACCTGGCATTGAGGTGAAGAATGTTTACGGTGCAACAGAAATGGGTTGTGCGATCACCGGTCCGCCCGATGGCCATGATTTTCACGACGGCGACATCGGCCAAGGCTGGGGCACACAACTGCATGTCGGTCCGCATCCGACGCAGTCGGCGTCCATCGATGAGCTAAGCGAAATTTGGTTGCAAGGTCCCAGCATGATGCTGGGTTATTACAAACGACCGGATCTGAGTGCGGAAGTGCTTGTCGACGGTTGGTATCGGACGGGTGATCTAGGCGTCAGAAATCAAGATGGACAAGTCACGCATCGTGGTCGAGTGAACTTTGTCATCAACAAGTCGGGCATGAAGATTCATCCCGAGGATGTCGAGGCCGCGCTGAGCGGACATCCCGATGTGGCCGACTGTGCGGCATGGGCATGGCCAGATCCATTGGCCGGCGAAGTTGTCGCAGTGGCGCTGGTGGCGCGGGATGCGAATCAAAAATGGCAAGATACTGATTGGCGCGGTTTTGAAGCTTGGCTGCGCCAGCGCTTAGCGCCTTACAAGCTGCCGACAATCTGGATGCAAGCAGCGAGTTTGCCTCGCACCGAAAGAGGCAAGCTGCAACGCGCTCGATTGGTGGAGATGTTTGTGCCTCAAGATCTGCGCGCCACTCGAGTTGATTCCGAGGCGAAAAGTCCAGACACGCCTCAGCGAGATTGGCGCGCAAAGGCTGCGAGAACTGAAGGCTCAAGCGAATGAGTTTTCACTCCACTGCGTATTTTTGCTTTTTGGCACTTGTGCTCTCGGCCGTGGCCCTCAGCCCAACCGGTCGACGGCCGCTTGTGCTGCTCGTGAGCAGCTGGATTTTCTATGCGTGGCAAGCGCCCTGGGCGCTCCTATTTTTGTTCGCTATCGTTGGATTGACTTGGGTGTTGGCGGCAAAGCTTCGCGATGGCCCGCGCCGAATTTGGCTTGGCGTAGACGTGCTCGCCAAGTTGTTGTTGCTCATTTTGGCCAAGATCTTTCTTCCATCGTGGAGTGAGAACTGGATCGTACCGGTGGGCTTGGTGTTTTATAGCTTTCAGAGTTTTGGTTACCTCATGGATGTCTACCGAGACTCACGCGCTCATATTCCTGAGCCATTGAAGCTTGCGCTGTTCATTTCCTTCTTTCCAACCGTCATGTCGGGGCCGATTGAGAGAGCCGCTTCTTTGGTGCCACAATTGAGTGGCGAGCGCTTGCGGCCCGAAGACAATTGGCACAATGCCGAAGCTTGGCGGGAGATTGGCGCGGGCCTTTTCAAAAAGCTCGTACTGGCTGACGCACTATGGGTGTTTGTCGGACCTGTATTTCGTTTGCCACAGTTTCACGGCGGGCTTGAACTCTTGCTCGCTCTTTTGCTCGCGCGATTTATGATCTACGCCGACTTTTCGGCTTACTCGAAGATCGCGAGGGGAACGGCGCGGCTTTTCGGCATCGACATTCGCGTGAACTTTGATCGGCCCTTTCAGGCGACCTCGTTGATCGATTATTGGCGTCGTTGGCATATTTCGCTTCACGATTGGATGAAGGACTATGTTTTCATCCCTCTCGCCAATTCGTCGATCGGCAAACAACTGGGTGTGCCCGCCGCGCTTTTCCTTTCGTTCATTTTCATGGGCCTTTGGCATGAAATCACGTGGACCTTCTTTGCCGTGGGTGTTTGGCATGGACTCTTTATGGCCTTGGATCTGGCCACACGAGATCGTCGCCAAGCGCTGCTGATTCAGTGGGGAGCAGATCGAGTCCCGCGAATTCGAGATCTGGGGCTCAGACTGATCACCTTGATGGTCTTCATCTTGCCGCCCACTTTGCTCTTCATGGCCAGTTCAATCAGTGATGTGCAGCTGATACTTCGCCAACTCATCACCGGAGACTGGTGGGTCGCGGCCCAATCTGCGAGTGGTTCATCTCTCGCTGCGGTGTTCGCGGACTTAGAGGCAACGCTGAAGCTTGTGTTGGAACGACTGGGTGGTCCGACGCCAGAGCGTCAGGCGCTATTGATTCGTAGTCTTGCGCTGCTCGGCGTTTGGGGCATTGTCAGTGAGTTCAACCTATGGCCAAAGTTTGAACGATATCTATCGACGGCGAGTTGGCCGATTCGATACCTCATCTATGTGATTTGGTTTCTTGCCCTGGTGGTTTGGGGTGAAACCTGGGGTGGCGCACCCTTTGTTTACTTCTCGTTCTTTTGATTACTGTCACTTGACGATCAGGGGCGAGGCCTCGGAGTGAACGCGGCCTTCGCGCTCAATCCCGAGGCGCACGCAATTTGGCAAGGCGAACATCGCATGGTGGATGCGTCCATCATAGGCCTGCCGATCCTGAATTCCCCAGTTCGCTAAGTCTCTGTCGATCTCAGTCGGAGACTTCGCAAAGGGACTTTGCGTGCGAGAGGCCCACACAAATCCCCAAGACTCAGCGTAGAAGGGAATGAATCTTTCAAAGCTCTCAACGATCGGAAAGACTTCTCGCAGCGTGTGCACAATGCCTGCGTGATACTTTAAGTTGTGCACGCTACTCCGGCCCGCTTGCGAGATCAGAACGCCATCCGGTGAAAGCTTTTGCACGAGATTCTCATAGAACTCGACGGTGAAGAGAGTGCGAGCCGGCGAAGCCTCAAGCGGATCTGGAATATCCAAATAGATGACATCGAATTGATGTGAGGTTTGCGCGAGCCATTTGCGTGCGTCTTCGTGATGAATTCGCACGCGCGGATCCTCATAAGCTCCGCGGTGCCACTCCGGCAAATACTGTTTGTAGGCTGCAACGGCCTCTGCATCCAAATCGCACAGGACGATTTGCTGAAGTCGCTTGTACTTGACCAGCTCCGCAAGTCCGCTTCCCGGTCCGCCGCCGACCATCAGTGCACTCTGGGCTTTGTCGAGAATCGCCAACGGCGCATGAACCATCACTTCGTTGAAGAGCCGATGATCGATCTGCGAGGACTGTGGTTTTTGATCAATCATCACAGCTTTGCCAAAGGTCGAAGTTCTCAAGATCTCAACGTGTTGAAAGGCCGTGTGTCGCTCCCAAAGTGTTTCGAGTACTTCAAAGCGAAAAACTTCACCGGGCTGGAGGATGAATTCACGCCATTGACTCATGCGGGACCTTTCAAAGAACGAGTCGACGAGCTGATCGAAGTTTCAATCCATACGCCTTCCCAAAAACGCTTCTCCGCTTCAAGTCCTTGGCGGGCTCCAAGGCGAACGTGGGCTTGAAGATCATCACGTGAAGAGTCTGTGGTCGCAGCGTTGAGCAAGACATCAATCGAGGTCCACAAGGCATCCGCATGTAGGGGGTCAGCCTCGAGATGCAATTCAAAAAACTCAAGCGCTGAAGCTTCGAGCTGAGTCATGTGGGCATGGCGTCGCAGCCCTTGGAGAAAGATCGTGTATTGTGCGGAAGTCAGCTCTTCCGTCGCAGGTCCAATCCAACCCAAGGCGAAACCCAAGTTGGCCAAGTGCTTGAGGTCCTTGCTTTGGCGTGGCCCAGCTAAAGTCTCCACGCGCTTGAGCATCTGCTCAACGTCCTGAATCCACTGACTCACGCTTGGACCAGCGGGGGCTTGCTCGTCGCCACCCCAGGCGCGGACGAAGAGCGTGAGTTTGTGAACATGGCTTTGTTCGCTTTGGCCTCGACCTGTTTCTTCCAGCCAATTTTCTTCAAGTGCTGACTTCGCAAGCGGAAAGGCTTCGAAAAAACCAGCGAGTCTCAGCATCCAATCTGGGAATCGGCGGGCATAGTGCAGATACTGCGACCACACGCGAGCGATCTGCTGATGATCCAGATGGCCGAGTTCACGCGCAAAGTTTGAGTGCAGCACATCTTGACGCAGAGATTGAAGTTCCGCGTTTAAGGCCTCGCGAAAGGAGTTCACGTCGATTCTCCTGAACTGCGCGGCGAACTTTGGAACAAAACTTTTTCCATCCAACTTGCGAGATCGCCTTGGCCCTTGCCCCGCAATTCACGAATCACATTCTCTTGATCTGAGCGTGATCGATTTTGACTGAGCTTGAAGCTGCATTGCAGATCACGCACTTCCAACTCGACGCCGACGATCAGCTGACGCAAAGGTTTGATGGCGGGATGTTCGCCGGAGATCGACCAGGCTGTGCGATTGTGAGCTTCCGCCCAGGACACCGTCGCTTGCACGATCTCCCAGGTGCGCGCTTCATCGTCGATGATGCGCGCTGAACCGCGAAGATGTGCGGACATGAAGTTCCAAGTCGGAGGAATGTTGGGATTCGAATACCAACTCGATGAAATGTAAGCGTGTGGGCCCAAAAAGATCGCCATGACTTCTGCGTCTGGCCCCGAACTTCGCAACTTCTGCACCAAGGTGTTGCTGGCTGTGAGATGCCCATACAGCTTGTGAAGGCGCGCGGAAGGATCAGTTGGAGTGTCGAGTTCGAGCAAAGGGATGTGAGAAGCTTCAAAGCCTTGTAGCAAAGTCGCAAAGGGATATTGAGCGAGGAACTCGCGGATGAGCTTAGGGTCTTCGACTTTAAAATTCGCCGGTACGTACAAGACCTGTCCTTGTTCAAAATCCCCAGCCCATGCTAGGTCTCAATGTATGTCGAGAAGCCTATCAAAAGCCCATGAAGAGTCGATTGAAAAGCTTGTGCGCGAGGTGTTTCGCCTCGGCGAACAAACGCCCGTTGCGGATCTTTCGGCAAAGAGCTTTGCGGCTTGGGATTCATTGCGGCAAGTCGAGCTGGGTATTCGAGTGCAGGAGCGCTTTGCCGTTCAGCTTTCGACCAGCGAACTGCTGAAGCTGACCTCTGTGCAGGAACTCAAAAGAATTTTAGCAGAACACTTATCTTGAGCCCGTGTTGAGCCAGCGGCTCAGGCCTTGGACTTACCAGCTCAGATGTAGACTCAAAGAGTCGCGGCGTTCAACGCGAGTCTCGGTGTGGTTGTAAACTAAATTGAGATTCTCGCGAAGCGGCTCGCGCAGGGCCCACTCCAATTGTTGATTGGCAGCTGAATAGATCAACTCGGCATCCGTAAATCCTGAGTAAGTCATCTTCGCTTGAGCTTGTGCTGCCAACAGTCCAACTTCCAAACGATGTTGGGTGCCGGTTGCTGGGGGAGTCGCGCTTGTGGCCGATGCATTTGAAGGAAGCTGTGTCCTAACAGGGCTTAAGGCCGAACCGCTGGCTGAAGCCGGTGAGGAGGTGGGCGAAGAGCGTTGCGAACGACCGCCCCAGCTCAGACCCGCGCGCAGGCTTCGTTCGATTTGCTTGGTCATTTGACCAAACTCCGAGTGCCGGAAGGCTTCGCCGCGCAGATAGTTTTGCAAATTGTGATCAAGGATCTTCGAAACAGTCCGAGAGAAGTCGTCGCCGGCATTGAGGTGTGTCGGCAAGAATTCGGGGGATGCCGCCGCTTGATCGGGTTCGTCGACGATAGATTCAAGCGGAGTGCGCGTGAGTTGACCGCGGTGAAATTTGTGAACTCGAGAAAAGTCAGACAAGCGAAGTGGGCCCGAAGGCGGGGCGGCGAGTTCGGCCTCGATTCGGGCTTCGCGAAGTCCCTCGCGCAGTGTTTCTTCAAGGCGAGGCGAAAGTCGAAGCATGGCGGGCTCTCGCGAACTTAAATCCAAACTTTGCACGTCATGTTTTGGGCGCACCGACAAAGGGCCGTCTGGCCCTGCGAGATCATGGCCAACAGTCACAATCCCCGCACCGACAAATGCCATAAGCATCATCATTCGACGAAGCTTCAGCTGAATTGTGGGGCGGACTCGCCATTTGCCAATCATAGTTTTCAATCCCAAAGCGCCTCAAAAAGTTAGTCTTTGGGCTCCACCTCTGAGTGGTGCAACTGGCAGGCCATGATTCGGTGTCGGAAGAGGATCAGACCCTTGGGATTTCGAGTTCAGATGAAACTGAAGGCGATAGGCCCTGGGCGCCTAGGGGAATTCTCGCGAAAGTGTCAGCTGTCAATAAATTTGACACCACCGTCTGCGCAACACAAAGATAGAAGTCTGTGATCCCCCAAGCGCCCTCGCAGCGACCCGCTGCTCTAAATTTCGATCGAGATGTGTTCTCCAGTGGACAAGTGGGATCCAAGCTATGGCTTTGCGAAAAGCTCGAAGCGCAGTGGAAGTTGCGTGGCCTAAGCGAGCGACCCGCGCGCATTTGGATTTATGGTGGCTGGCAAGGCCTACTCGGTTTTTTACTGCTGTCGCGTGCGAACTTTCCCGTCGAGCACATTCGAAGTTTCGACTTGGACTCTCAGAGCACGGACCTCGCCAACGCGCTCAATGAGAACTGGGTGTGGCGATCTTGGAAGTTTCGCGCCTTCACTGCCGACGCCAGTGATCTGCAGCCAGATCAGGACGGAGAATTTGGGCCTGCTCCGAATCTCATCGTGAACACTTCGGTCGAGCACTTTCCATCGCAGCTCAACACGCAAGGCGAAGAGTCGGCTTCTTGGTGGTCCAAGATTCCGAGCGGCTGTGGAGTGGTGTTGCAGGCTTCAGATCATGAGCATCAGCCCGACACATCTCACCCACGCGCATCAGGAGTCGGAAGTCTTGACGAGTTCGCTCGGCGTTTTCCGTTGAGCGAGCTTTGGTGGCAAGGTGAGATCGAATTCACTTACGAAACTTGGACGCTCAGGCGCCGCATGAGAATGGGGCGAAAGTGAAACTCAGGCGGCACAATTTGATTTCGGCGACTGTCGGCACTTTGATTGTCGTCGGCTTACTGGTGAAACTACCCAAAGAAGAGAACTTTCCCTACAAACTTCCGGACAAGGCGCCGGAGCGCGTGATCCAAGGTGTGAACTTCGAAGCCTGGGGTGAGGATCGCTTTCCAACGGCTTGGTTCAAAGACGAGATGCAAGGCCGTCGTGAGAAGAATCTGCCTTCGCGCGGTTTGCTTTCACCGTATCTGGCGGTTGTGGATTTGAATCTCGACGGCTTTCAAGATCTGGTCTTCTCAAGCAAAGAACGCATTCAAATTCTTGAGAATCAGGCGGGTCAGAGTTTTCGCCTCAGCGATCAAAGCTACGGACTTGATCTCAAAGACAGTGTGCTGGACGGCGTATTGCCGGACTCAGGTCCGATTTTGTTTGCTGATCTCACGGGTGACGGAATCTTGGATGTTTTCGTTTCGGCGTATGATGCATATCGATTTGGTCGCGGTGAGATTCGCCAGGGGCGATTGCATTTTGTCGGCGAAAATTGGCGCATGGGTCGCGAGTGGTCGATTCCCGATAGCGTGAATGTCGCCGACATCAATCAAGATGGTCGCCTTGACTTGATCATGGGGAACTTTCTCTCTGGCCCTCGCGATGGTGAAGGATCAACAGCACATTGGTTGACGGCGATTGCCTACGACAACAAGACTGGCGGTTCGGATTACATTTTGATTCAACAGCCAACCGGGCATTTTAAGGTCGACACGCGCTTTGAATTTTCAAGCCGCTCCTACACGCATGCCGTCGGGATCTTGGATTTGAATCAAGATCAATATCCCGACATCTTGTTGGCCAACGACTATGCGATTGATGAGCTTTACATGAATCAAAAGGGCCAGTCCTTGCAGGACATCACCGGCCGCTGGATTCCGACGCATTTTCATGGATTTTCGGGAATGAATGCCGACATTCAAGATTGGAATCAAGATGGTTGGCTGGACTTCTACATCACCAATGCCTATCGGCCGCCGGTGAAAAACACTCGAAACCTATTGTGGACACGTCGACCCGAGGGGCGATTTGAGCTTCCGGCCAAGAGTGCGAGTATTGGTTACTGTGGGTTTTCATGGGGCGCGAAGTTTTCGGACTTCGATCTCGACGGGGATCTGGATTTGTTTGTCACGAATGGACGCACGCGAAATCTCCATGTTGAAAACCCAGAGCAGTCTCCTTCAATTTGGTTTCGGCGCGCCATGCTGACGCGAATGCCGAACTGGCTTCGCCCTGATGAGCAAGGCCAATTCAATGCGCAGCAGACGCGAACAGGTCGATTCTCGGTTTCGGCCTTTGAGGAGGACTGCGTTTTCATGCAAGACGTGACGGAAACAGGCGATCGTCACTTTTACGATGTCGCTTCGCGAGCCGGTGTGACGGCCAGGAAAGAGGGCCGAGGCGTCGTACTTGTGGATGTCGACAATGACGGTTTGCAGGACGTGCTGGTGTCGAACTTCTTTGTCACTCCTGATCTCTATATCAATCGATCAGCCAAGCGCGGCGACTGGATTGGCATTGAGCTGATTGACGAGCGCGGCAACAATCATCCGATCGGGGCGAAGATCACACTCAAGTTCGCAGATGGTGGGTCCGCGATTCGCGAGTTCTATCCGGCCAATGGCTATCGAGGGCAAAGTGATCACCGCTTGCACTTTGGTGTCGGCAAGTCGGCCCCCGTGGAGCTTGAGATCCGATGGCCCAATGGCCAAGTGAAGACATATCGGGACCTCAAGTTGAATACGTATCAGACTGTTTATCAGTCTCAGGTTCCGTCTCGGCCGCCCCACGCGGCGAAGATGCAAAAGCCGAAGGCGAACGACAAAGTGGGTCGGCCATGATCGCGACGGAATCGAAAATCATGCACTTTGCTTCCACGGTCTATCAGGCGCTCGACAATTTTTTCCCGCGTGAAGGTCGATGGTATCTGTTTGGATCGCACCTCACTCTCGTGTTCATCGCCTGGCAATTCTATGGTCTGCAACGAACCACAGAGCAAATTGCTTTGGCTTATGTGGCAGCGATCCTCGTTGAATATGTCGGTTTTCGGCTCACCAACAAGTACACAGGTCGATCATTTTGGAAGGATCGCGCTTTTTCCGCGGCCTCAGAAGCCGCGGGACTTTTGGTGCTGGTGCGAGCATCGGGAACTGAAACCTATGCCATCATGGCGGCGATCGCCGTGGCCAACAAATATCTGTTTCGCATCGATGATCAGCGGCACGCGTTCAATCCAACGAACTTTGCCATCGTGTTGGGTCTGCTCATTTTCCCGAAGACCATCTTCGATGTGCGCTCAGACGAATTTGCGTTGCACTTGCATCCCATTTTGCATGTGGTGGCCTTTGGCGTGTTGGCGACGTGGCGGGGTAACTCTTGGGTGATCACGCTGAGCTACTTCGCCATGCTGGCCTTGGGCTCGGCCATCTTGCCTCACGTAAGCGGTGAGAGTTTTCTCTTTCACTTCGCACCTGAAATCGGCGCGATCGGGATGGTGTTTGCGTGGTTGATGATCACGGATCCTCGGACTACGCCACGCGAAAGACCCTGGCAGATCCTCTTTGGCGCATCCGTGGCTGCCGTGATGTTGGTGCTTCGTCTCGGAGAAGTTTTTTATGCCGAGTTCATCGCCTTGTTCATCGTGACGACGATTCGGACGATTTGGCTGCTTCGAGTTCCAGAATTGCGTAGCAGTTGAGGTCGGAGTCGCCCTCTTGTTGCGGTAGCCATGTGCTCCACATACGAAAACCCATGCTTTCATAAAACGGCATAGCGGTTTTTCGCGGGAAGGTCCAAATCGCCACAGCGTCCTGCGAGCGCGCATGTTCAATCAGTTCGCGCATGAGCTGACGGGCAATGCCGCGACGTCGGCGACTTTGATCCACCCATAGACCTCTTGATCGATACAGGCGGCCCGGTCGATTGCGGTCTGTGAACTCTCCGGCGAAGTGACCGGAAAGGCAGCCAATGGCCCTCGGCCGCTCCGGCGATTCGCCTTGCGATTCATCTTGAGAGTCAGTCCGCAAATCTTCCCGCAAATCCTCCGCAATCCAAAACTGCGGCTCTTCGTTCATGTAGGATAGGTCGATTCCACCACCTAGGATCATGGCGCTATTGGGCTCGATGGCGGACTTTCGCTGCGGCCAAAGGCGTTCGCGCCAGAGCTTCTCGATCTCCGCAAACTCGGCGCGACGAATGTTGATCAAGCTTCGGCTTCCGGCGGCGGGCGAAGACCTTTCTTCTTGATCTTCTCGACCAGCGTTGTGCGATTGAGTTTCAAAAGTGTGGCCGCTTGATTGCGATTCCAGCCGGTCTTTTCCAGCGCGCGCAGAATCAACGCATTTTCATAAGCATCGACGGCCGAGTTGAAGTCCATGCCCGATTCCGGCAAGCCTTCAAAGTCACCCATGGCCTCCATCTGGTCGCGTGGGCCTCCTGCGGACTCGCTCATTCGCGAAGCGCCAAGCGACATATTCTGCGGACGATACTGTTCGGGAAGATCCATCACTTCAATCTGACCTTCGCCCTTGAGCACCGCCAATCGCTCCACCAAGTTCTCAAGCTCGCGAATATTGCCAGGCCAAGGATAAAGCATCAGCGCATCCATGGCTTCGGCGCTGAAGCCCGCCAGCTGTCGAGGTGCGCGCTGACGATTCGGCTTTTGCTGCTCCTTTTGATTGTAGAGATCAACGAAGTGTCGAAGCAGAATTGGAATGTCGCTGCGGCGCTCTTTGAGAGCTGGAAGTCGCATGGGGATCACATTGAGACGATAGAACAGATCTTCGCGGAACTGGCCCTTTTGAACAGCGCGGGCCAAGTCCACATTCGTCGCTGCGATCACGCGAACATCGACCTCATGAGTTTTCACGCTGCCGACGGGCTCAAAGCGGCGCTCTTGAAGCACGCGCAAAAGTTTGACCTGCAGGTTCAAGGGAAGCTCACCGATTTCGTCCAAAAACAGCGTGCCCCCGGAGGCCAGATCAAATCGGCCTGCGCGATTGGCGATGGCGCCGGTGAACGCGCCTTTGACGTGCCCAAACAATTCGCTCTCAAGAAGTTCGGCTGGTATCGCGCCGCAATTGACAGGAACAAAGGGCCGATTGGCACGCGCCGAATTGTAGTGAATGGCCTTCGCGATCAACTCTTTGCCTGTGCCACTTTCGCCCGACACCAGCACCGTCGACTCCGAATCCGCAACTCGCTCCACCATGTCCAACACGCGGCGGATCTCGTCACTTTGGCCGATGATGTTCTCAAATCGGTAGCGACGATGAAGTGCGGAGCGAAGATTCTGATTCTCTTGCAGCAACGTCTTGTGAGACGCGGCCTTATCGACGAGAGATACGATCTCTTCAATGTTAAAGGGCTTGGTCACAAAGTGAAACGCACCCATCTGCGTCGCGCGCACGGCGATTTCTATCGATGCGTGTCCCGTGAGAATGATGACTTGGCACTGCGGGTTCTGCGATCGAATCTTGCTCATCAGGTCGATGCCGTCGCCGTCGGGTAGCTTCAAGTCCACCAATGCGACATCAAATGGGTTCTCCGGGCTCATCATGCCTTCAGCTTCGCGCTTTGAAGCGGCGGTGATGACTTGCAAACCCTGACGATCCAGCACGCGAAACAAGGCGGTGCGAAGAGTGGACTCGTCATCGACGACAAGCGCCCGGAAGGGTTTGCCATCGGCGCGCAGCGGGCGCGGCCCATGACTGACGACTCCACTGATGGAGTTCATCGAAGGGTCGAAGCTCTGATTCGCGCCAAGTCCTTGCCCGCTCGTCGACATCGACGTGGTCGATGAGGAAGAAGGAGACGATGACGTAGGAGAGAGAGGGAGATTCGTACCTGAGGCTAAGCCTTGATTCCCGCGATAAGCGTTGGACATATGTCGACGTCATCCTTTCGTCGTTCGTCTCGACCCTCGCGTGGACGCGCGAAGTTCGCTACGTTTCATCGGTTCGGCATCCCGCCGACCGTCAAGTTGGAGCCTTGACGGCCCAACTTTTTGGCGTGTGATCATTTTGGCGCGTGATCCCCGCTTCGCACCTAAGACGCATCTCACCTCCGTCGGGGTGAATTGTCGGTCGCAGAATTTTGTCGGCCCTAACTTCGGGATCTGACACAAGATTCTGCGAACTCCGTGCAATTCGCTCCTGGAGCCGATTTGCGGCCCGTGCTCCTTTACATGCTAGGGAGTCTCCGGCTGCGGTGTCAAATTTTCGGCGGCGAAGCCAGGGTGCTATCACTCAAAACCGGACTTCGGGGAAGTCGGATGAGAATTTGGCGAGGCGGACCTGGACGTAACTCAAATGTGCCACCGTGCTCATGAACGATTTGTTCGGCCACGGTGAGATCCAAATTCTCCAGTTCGCTCTTCGGCGCCTCTCGGCGCTCACCGGTTGTGCCATTTGCATCGATTCGGGCGCCCTGGACCTCGGTCGAGGTCACAGAGTTTGTCGCCGACGAAGCGCTTGGACTTCCAACTTCTTGGTGAAGACCTTCAAGCTTCAAGCCGATCTCGAGTCGTAGCATCTGCGCTTCACCTGCAGATGACGACAAAGCGGACTCGTTGCTTGCGCGACGTTCAGTCGCCAGCCGCAAGCGAATCACGTGATCACGAAGCTGACTTGGCACAACAGCCAGTAGGGCCGCTCGCACGGCTTGCGCCAAAGGATTGAAGTAACCCGTGATCTGCGCAGCTTCCAACTCAGGCGCGACCTCCACCGTAAAGCGCACGCCACGCGATCGCGTTTGGAGCTCGGTGATCTTGATGGCTTGTCGGAGAATGTCCATCAGTTCTTGGGGCGAGGCCTCGGCCTCATGACTTCGCCGGGTGAAGCCAAGCAAGTCCTGCACGATCTGACCGCAGCGGCGCGTACCCGCTTCCATCTCTTTCAACTCCACTCGCAGCTCATCGCGCTGCTGAGCAGTTTGAAACTCGAGGCGATCCAAATCCATGAGCAAGAGTTGAATGTGGCTCAACATACCACCGATGGGGTTGTTCAACTGATGCGCGATACTTGACCCGATGGTGCCCAGCTCGGCCATCTTGGAAGACTCAAGAATTCGCCGCTCAAATTTGAGAGACTCACTGATGTCGCGATAAAGGTGCACGAAAAGACTCTCGCCACCCGCATCGCTGCCGCCTTCGACGTCGGCCTCGCTCGACAAATATTGAATGGGGCGGGCCGAGGCCTCAAAGGTGAGGCGTTCGCCCTTTTGCACTTCGTGAATTCGAAACTGTCGCGGTGACGAAGTCGACGGCAGGCGACCGCGATGTCCGTCGCGATCTTCAGCGACGGGGCAGCCCTCACAAGCTGTGCTCCGCCCGAACATCACGCGATAGCAGACTTGCCCGATCATGGTTTCGCGGGTCAGACCAAACTGCTGGGCCCTTTGCGCCAAGGCCCTGTTGCCGCGAACCAAACGTAGCTGTTCATCAAACACCGCAACCGGGTCGACGATGGCATTGAATGTCTCTTCCCACTCGCGTTTGATCTGTTCCAAGCGAACTTTGGTCTGCAGGCGTCGCACCGCGAGCGCGACAGCTTCACCAACACTCGTCAGTAAAGCGCGTTCGTCGGAGCGGAACGGACGATCCGCTGTTCGACCAAAATGTAAATGCCCCAACGGTGTGGGGCCAACTTCTCCAAGTGAAATGGTGTGAACGTGATCCGCGAGTTGCCCCAACGGTGCTGGGTTCTCAAGGCGGCTGAGGCTCTGAAACGCGATTCTCACCCAGTTGACACCAGGAAATTCGCCAAGCGCTTGCAACAGCACGCGCTCCATTTCGGCGACGCCCTTCGCGAGATGCACACCCGTGAGCGCCCGCTGAAGAACTTCGTTGCGGCGCTGTGAGGCCTGAAGTTTCGAAGAACTCTCCGCAAGTTCATTTCGTCGCGAAAGCACCCGCTGCTCCAATTCGCTGGAGAGTCGCTCAAGTTCTTCATTGTGAGCGTGATAAAGCTGGAGGCTTTCGCGATTCTGTCGTTCCTCACGCGCTTCGCCGCTGGCCTCGAAAAGTTCCTGAAGCAGGTGTTCGCGATTTTCCCAGCTCGGGATCTGCGCCCAGATGCGAAGACCGCGCGATGCCAATAAAGTCTCTTCACTCATCGGTCCGACGAGTAAACATTGAGTTGGCAATCCGGAGACTTCCAACTTCGACAACAGATCGCGCAAAGCTCGCGCTTCGCGACCGGCGCAGCCCGCATCGATCGCGATGGCGTCGGCGGCAAACGAATTCAAGTCCAATCCTGATCCGTCACGCAGCATGGGCTCAAAATCGCGACGAAAATCCTCAAGCGAAGTGAAATGATCAGCGCCCCACTCTTCGGCCAGTTCGTGAAGTTCGGTGCCACCGATCAACACAATCGATGAACTGGCGGCCTTTGAGCCGACACCGGTGGCCCGGGTGGGTGGGGATGTGCGTGGTTCCGCACTCGACGGTAAAACGAGGCGCAGGCCCTTTTGGGCTTCATCGAGATTGATGAAACTGAAGTCAGGGCGCTCGTGGGCTTGAATGGGAATCATTGGCGCGTGTTCGCCCTGCTGAATCCAGATCGTTTTCCAGCCGAGAAGTTTGGCCTCTCCCAAGTCGGTGTCGACGCGATTACCGATGGACCAAAACTCAATCACGGAAGACGCGCCGGCCATCGCCCGCTCGCGCTCTTCGATTTCGCGAAAGGCCTTATGCTTATGTTGGCTTCCGCTTTTGACGACCTTCACGCTGCGAAACCCTGTCGGCCAAAAGTTTTGGATGAAGAGTTCGACCTTTCTGAGCTGCGTGCTTTCATCGCCGGCGGTGACCAGGTGAATCTGTCCGCGTTCGGTGAGAAATCGTAAAAAATTCTCCGCGCCGAAGCTCGGGATCACGCTTTCAACTTGCCGCACGTAAAAGGCCTCTCGCGCGACGCGAATCAATTGATGCTCGCCGCCTTGGCTGCCTGTCGAAGCGCGTGGCGCCGTGCTCGCTCCAGCTCCCGGGCCTGAGTCGGGCGCCGAATTCGCCGAATCGAGCGGCAACAGTCCGACGGCGTGAAGTGTCTGAGCCCACGGATCACGCCGTGGTGCTTCGATCAGCGCCGCGCGCCGCGCGGCCAACAAATCTGCGGCCTGAACTGGCACATGCACGGCGCGTGTGAGTGCGGCGGCCACGTCTTGCAGCGCCACGGGCAAAAGGAAGTCCGTCGTCGGGATCAAAGTGTCATCAAGATCCAAGATGAAGTGTCGGGCGACGGATGAGGTTTCTTTCATGACTTCGCGCCTCGATCGCTCAAGTCGCGAAAGATCTCTTGCATCCCCAAAGCAAAGCGCGGCCACACTTCATCCAAATCGCGAAGCCCATTGTGACGGTCGCGCTCTTCAATGCAAATCACAGGAATTCGTAAATCGTGCCACGCATAGCGACTGAGTGAGCCCGGCGTTGGATAACCGATTTCGGGTTTGAGTTCGTAACCAGAAGCGCGCGCCAAGCGCTCACCATCGAGCAGCGCGCGATCACCCGTAGCCACAACACAAGGCTCCCATGAATGACAATGAATGATGAGTCGCGGATTGAAATCGCGAATCAACTCCACCACGCCTTGAACTTCGATTTCGCTCGCGGCCGACGGACCAGGATTGTAGCGCTCGCCTTTGCTCGTCGTCGTCCAATCCGACGAGGGGTAGTTCCGATTCAAATCCACTCCGCGCCCATTCACGCGTTGATCCGCGGCGAAGCCGTCGACATTCAAGCAAGGAATGAGAAGCCAAGGACACAGTGTTTCGCCTGCGGCCTCGGCCGTCAGCAACCATCGCAGCGTCTCTTCGGCCAAGCGCACGCCTTCAGGTTCATCGCCGTGCACGCCGCCCATGAGGAGAATTGGCCGAGTTCGCCGCAATCCATCCACGTTCGCCGAGGCGAGTAACTCAATCGCGGTTCCGCGCGAGGTTTTTTTCCAACATGGCCAATGCCGTGTTGTGGACAAAAGGGCACGAGGCGCGGGGCGCGTGGCGCCGCTCGGCCTGGAAACTGGGGAATTGCCGCGTTCATCCATAACTCGATTTTGCGGATTCCTTGCCGCACTTGTCGAGCGGCATTAACCTGCAATGCGATGTCAAAACACGAAAAGTCCAAAAGCTCGCCTCTTTCTGCTTCAGCCTCGTCCTCAAGTTCGGATCGGGGCGGAGGAAAAAGTGAGGCTCAAGATCCCAGTCGGGCCGCGTCGGGCAAGTCGCAATCCGCGTTCACGCCACTGACGGCGATTGTCCTCGCCGCCGGCAAGGGCACGCGCATGAAGTCGCCCTTGCCCAAAGTCCTACATCCTGTCGCGGGATTGCCGATGATCATGCGCGTGATGACAGCGGCTCGCGATGCCGGCTGCCGCGAGCTGCGCATCGTTGTGGGTCACGGCGAAGCTTTGGTTCGCAAAGTTGTCGAGCCTCTTGGCGGACTGTGCTTTCAGCAGAAAGAGCAGCGTGGAACTGCGGATGCCGTGCGGGCCGCCGACATCGAGTCGATCGAAGGACTTGTGCTGGTTCTTTGCGGAGATGCTCCGCTGGTGACCGCCGATGATCTCAAGGCTTTGGTCCAGGAATTCAAAGATCGTCGCCTGGATGTCGCCGTCATCACCTCTCGCCTGAAGCGACCCGCTTCTCTCGGTCGCATCATTCGGCAGCCCTTGGGATCCGTCGACGGACCGCTGCGCGCGATTGTCGAAGCCAGTGATGCCTCGGCGGAAACTCTGCGCGTGCGCGAAGTGAATAGCGGCGCCTACATCCTCAAGGCTGAAGCTCTGCGCGAGCTTTTGCCACGCATCGACAACAAAAATTCCAAGGGCGAGTTCTACTTCACCGACATCATCACGCTCGCGATCGAAGCTGGACACAAGGTGGATGCGCTTCGCACGCGTCCCGCTGTGGCGTTTGGCGTGAATTCACAAGCTGAGTTGGCCGCGGCCTCGCGCGTGGTGTTCAACCGCAATCGACAGCGTCTCATGGCCGAAGGCGTGGTGATGTTGGATCCGTCGACGGTCTACGCCGAGGACGAAGTGCAAATCGGCTCAGGCAGCGTCGTGTATCCGAACGTCATGCTTCGCGGGCGCACGCGAATCGGCGCCTATTGTGTGTTGGAGCCCGGCACGCACATTCTTTCGTCGACTCTCGGCGATGGTGTGCATGTGAAGTCAGGTTGCTACATCGATCACGCGCAGCTTGAGAATCGCGTTTCGATCGGACCTTACGCGCATCTGCGACCGGACACGATTCTTCGCGAAGAATCGCATGTGGGTAACTTCGTGGAAATGAAGAAGACCGACTTCGGCGCGCGCTCCAAAGCCGGTCACCTGACTTATTTGGGCGACGCCACGGTGGGGCAAGATGTGAACATTGGTTGCGGAACCATCACCTGCAACTATGCGCCCGACCGTAAAAAGTATCGCACCATCATCGGCGACGGCAGCTTCGTTGGCAGCGACGTGCAATTCGTCGCGCCGATCAACATCGGTAAGGACGCGACCATCGCATCGGGATCGACGATCACCGAAGACGTCCCGGAGCGTGCGCTCGCGATTGCGCGCGGTCGGCAAGTGAACAAGCCCGAGTGGTCGCCCAAACGCGATGTGACGACGTCGGCGGGCGGTGAGCCGTCGGTGACTTCGACCACAGCGCAGTCCTCGTCGACGGACAAGAAACGCTAAAGAGGCAAACAAGTATGTGCGGAATTGTCGGCTACTGGGGAAGCAAAGATCCGAAGCAAGTGATTGTCGATGGCCTCAAGCGCCTCGAGTATCGCGGCTATGACAGCGCGGGCATCGCCGTGCTGGATCAAGTGCAAGGGCAGCCGAAGTTTCGTGTTGTTCGCGCGCAAGGCAAGCTCATGGAGTTGTCGCGTAAGCTCGAGCAGGAAAAGTTCTCCGGACAGATCGGCATTGGTCACACACGTTGGGCCACGCACGGTGTCCCGAGTGAGCGCAATGCGCACCCGCATTCCATCGGCGGTGTGACCCTCGTGCACAACGGCATCATCGAAAACTATCAGGAGATTCGTCAGGAGCTGGCAGCACAAGGGAGTCAGTTTCTCTCCGACACAGATTCAGAGCTTGTCGCACATTTGCTGTCTCACGAAGTGAAGCAGACAGGTGATCTGCATGCGGCGGTCTTGAAGGTGTGGCCGCGCCTGATCGGCGCCTACGCGATCGTCGCCGTGTGGGAGCAACAGCCCGACGTCATGGTCGCGTTCAAAAACGGCCCGCCGCTCGTGCTGGGTGTTGGTGATGGTGAAATCGTTGTCGCGAGTGACGTGCAGGCCATCATCTCCACCACCAAGCGCGTCGTGTATCTGAATGACAACGAAGTCGTGAAGGTCAAAGGCGCAAATTACGAAATCACGGATCATCAAGGTCGGAAGCTCAAGAAGGACATCGTCACCATTGATTGGTCGGCCGACCTCGTTGAAAAAGCGGGCTTCAATCATTTCATGCTCAAGGAAATTCATGAGCAACCTCGTGCCGTCGCCAATGCCATGGCCCCGCACGTCGACCTGGAGAATCAAAGCGTTCGCCTGACCGGCTTAGGTTTTTCCGCACAAAGCTTCGATGAAATTTCCAAGCTCGACAGCAAAGTCGATCAAGCCTTGAGCTTTGAGAAACTCAAGAACATCGATCGCATATTCATCATCGCTTGCGGAACCAGTCACTATGCCGGACTTGCTGGCAAATATCTCATCGAGCAAATCGCGCGCATTCCCGTTGAAGTGGATATTGCCAGCGAGTTTCGCTATCGCGAGCCCTTCATTCCGCCGCGAAGTTTGGTGCTGGTGATCTCGCAATCCGGCGAGACGGCCGACACCTTGGCCGCGCTTCGATTGGCAAAACAAGCGGGCGCGCTCACGCTCTCCATCTGCAACGTGCGCGCGTCTTCGATCGATCGCGAGGCCCACGGCCATCTGTATATGAATTCGGGACCTGAAATCGGCGTGGCCTCAACCAAGGCGTTCGTCTCAACACTCGCCGTGCTGAATCTTTTTGCCTTGCAACTGGGTAAATTGCGCTCGCAGTTGGATCGCGATCGCGAGCGGCGCTTTCTCGATGCGTTGCTGGGCACGCCCGCGCAGATGGAAGCCGTGCTGGCCTACGATTCATTTTTCGCCGAGGCCGCGGCGACTCTCAAAGCTTACCGAGGCATCTTGTTCATGGGTCGAGGCATCAACTACCCCATCGCCCTAGAGGGTGCTTTGAAACTTAAGGAGCTCGCCTACATGCACGCCGAAGGCTACGCAGCCGGCGAGATGAAGCACGGTCCGCTCGCGCTGATCGACGAGCGCATGCTGATCGTGATGGTTTGTCCCTCTGACAAAAATTACGAGAAGACCTTGTCGAATTTAGAAGAGGCCAAAGCTCGCGGCGGCAAAATCATTTCCATCGGCACGGGCGACAACTCACAGTTAAAGAATGTCAGCGATCACTATCTGTCCTTACCCAAGGCGGAGTGGACGGTGAATCCCATCCTCGAGGCCATTCCGGTGCAATTGCTCGCGTATCACGTGGCCAATGCTCTAGGACATGACGTGGATCAGCCGCGCAATCTCGCCAAGTCCGTAACGGTCGAGTGAGGAAGGCCGGGGGCTTGCCCCGGTCTCGACCATAGTCCCGACGGCCACTCGCCCGATATTCGATTGATAAAGTGAAGGCATTTGGACTCGCCTCGACTCTGCAGGCTTTCCCCTCATGCGGTCCACTCAGTTAAACTGAAGCTCTATGAAAATTCGCAATCTTTCGTTGTTGATAGTCACTTCGATGTTGATCACCTCTTGCGTTTCTAGCCCCAATAGCCATGAGCAAAGCGCCAAGAGCCAAGCTGATCACAGCACGCACCCACTGCGCCGCGAGCCCGCGCAAGATCCAGCCTCTAACATTCAAGCCGTCGCCACTTTCAATCGCGTGCTGAATCGCCCATCCGGAGCGCAAGATGTTCGGCGCGAGTTCACAAAGTGGATCAGCCTGCAGGCCGTTGCCGATGAGGCCATCGCCAAATTCGACACGGAGTTAAACGCCAAGCCGGATCTCGATCTCGTCGACTCCGATCAGTATTTGCGACTGTGGGCCATTCGCTCCATGGTCGACGAGCAGAAGGAACTTCTCTCGGATCTCATGGTGGGTGGCGCCATCGAGGCGAGTCTCGAAGCGCAGCAGGGGCAAATTTCGCGCGACGTGCGCCAGCGCTTCGAACAGGTTTTTCACACCTTGGATCGTCTGACGGTGATGCCCAATGTGGCCCATCGAGCGGCCATTGCACCACTCATGGATCACACCTTGGAGCGCTACCAAAACATGGAATTGAGTGCGACACCCTTGGCCGCGCCTTATCTCGCTGAAGTGCGCACGCGCATGCAGCGATTTGCTTTCCCCAGCCTGGATCAAGAATTGGAGTTTCGTCGCGTCAATGCGGCGGCGATTTCGCGCTTCAACCGCATGCAGACCACGGCGACACGCTCGCTTCGACCCGAAATCGAGCGCCGATTCCAAGCCATCAAAGCTTCAGTGCGCGCCGATCGCTCGCCACAGTCGATCGGTCCAAGCTCAGGCTCGGGCGGCAACATCAATGGTCGCGAGTTTCCTCGCGGTGTTTGGTCAATGACCTATGATGACGGCCCAGGTGGCCCGACCGCAGCGATTCTCGATGCGCTGAAAGCTCGGCAAATGCCTGCGACTTTCTTTTGGCTTTCGCGACTCGCTCCCAATTATCCGTCGATCGTTCAGCGCGCGAAGAATGAAGGTCACGAGTTGGCCAATCACTCGCACTCGCACGCCAATCTGCCTACGCTGGGTGACAGTGGACTCGATCAGCAGATTCTCGAGAGCACGCGAATTTTGGAACGCACCTACGGGCAGCCACTGCGCTTCTTCCGTCTGCCTTACGGAAACGGCGTGAATAAGTCCGCCATCCGCAGCCGAATCGCGCAAGCCGGCTTGGTGCATGTGATGTGGAATGTGGATTCGCTGGATTGGCAAGATCGCAATCCTGAAAGCTGTGCCGCGCGAACCATCCGCCAAATCAATGCGCAAGGCCGCGGCGTGATTCTGTTTCATGATGTGCACACCACGACGATTCGCGCCTCCAGTATTGTGATGGACCATTTGCGTGCGCAAGGTGCGCGAGTGGTGACGGTCGGTCGCGCCGTCGATGCTGTGAATCGAGGGACGACGCCGTGATCAGAAGCCGCGGTTCTTTGATATTCCTGACACTTTGGCGAAACGCCCCGAGAAGCTTACTGATGATGGGGCTGATCGTGAGCGTCGCCGCTTGCGCCTCCAAGCCCATCGTCGCTCCGCCACCGAAAGAAGTGGAAGGTGTTCCCGATACAGTTTTGCAGCCGCTCACTTACTTACAACTGAATGCGGCTGCGAATGTGTTTCGCGTCGCCTTCGACCGCAGTCTCGATTCTTGGCAGGGTGCTGTGGACGAGGCCGGTTTGAAATGCGCGATCAGTGGACCGATGGCCGAGCGTGCGCTTGCCGCACTTCGACCTTGGCTGGATCAGCGAGCCGCGGAAGAGGCGACGAAGCTCACCGACAATCCGCAGAGCTACAAGTTGCCGGCGAGTACGGAAAGCTGCGCGCGCGATTGCAGTTGCGTGGCTTCGCTGCGAATTCTTGAAGCTGTGCCTGAAGACAATTGGAAAAAGTCGAGTTTCAAGAACTGGCGGAAGACTCGTCAGCGTCTTGAGCAGCTCGCCGAAGTGGAATCGCCCGAACAGGTGGAGATTTGTGCTGAATCACAAAATTGGATTTGCTCAAGTGAACTCTATAAATCCCTAGTGAGCGCTGAACCCAAATCCACAACCGCAGCGCCCGCGGCCCCTTCGGGGCCCAAGCCAACGTCTGCGCCCAAATCAGGGCGTACTGGCCGCTAGACGCCGCTCCCAAGCCAGCGCTGTTTTGCAAATCACCTCAAGATTCGCAAAGCGAGGCGTCCACGCCGTTTCGGCTTGTAATCGGCGCGAGTCACAAGCCACCCGAACCACATCGCCCGCGCGACGTGGCCCTTCGACAATCGGAAAATTCACGCCTGAAACTTCGCGCATGCAGGCGAGCACTTCGCGCACCGAATAGGGTTTTCCATAACCCACATTGTACACACGTGGTTCGCGCGGCTTTGCCAAGGTCTCCATCACCGCAAGATGCGCGCCCGCAATGTCCATGACATGCACATAGTCGCGCAGACAAGTTCCATCCGGAGTTGGATAGTCGGTTCCGTGAATGATCATTTGCGACGCGGAGGCCGTCGCGCCGGCCTTCGGCTCGCGTTCTTGGGCGCGCTCCATCTTCACAACCGTTTGCGCGGCAAGCTTGATCAAGTGCGAGGCCTCTGGCGTGGATTGTCCCGTGCGCATCTCAGGATCTGCGCCCGCGACATTGAAATAGCGCAAGATCGCCAGACTTCCGCCGCGCTTCGCGAACAATTCGCGCAAGCCCTGTTCGGCGCGCAGCTTCGATTCCCCATAGGGCGAGGCTGGCGCTACAGCATGATCTTCGCCGATCAAGTCGCCGGAAGTGTTGCCATAGACCGCCGCTGTCGAAGACAAGATGAACCACGGCACATCCAGATCGCGCAAGGTCCCGGCCAGCGCCAATGTCTGCTGCGTGTTGTGTGCAAAATATAAATCAGGGAGGCGCACGCTCTCATCCACGCGCGCCTTGGCCGCAAAATGCATGGCACCCGCCAAAGGTGAGCGCGCGTGCTCACGCGCGAGCATCGCGGCGATCTCGGCCGAGCCCACTTGGCCTCGCAATAAAATCGCGCCCGGCGGCAGCGAAGACTCGTGGCCGGTCGACAAGTCGTCGATGACCAAGACCTCGTGGCCTCGACCGACCAGCTCCCAACACATGTGAGAGCCGATGTAGCCGGCACCGCCTGTGACCAGAATTCGACTCATCGCGAAACCTCCGGCTCAAGCTCTATCCCGCAGTCTGCGGTTTTGTCCAGCAGGCGAGCGGATCGCGAAGGCGGCAGAAGTGAAAATGACAGTGCAAAAGCTGAGCACGCAACCTATACCAGAAGCGTGGACTCGATACGGCACGCCAAAAACCGACAAGTCAAACTTCTGCTCTTTGATTTCGCCGCAGCTGCAACGGCTTACACGGCGGCCTACGCGATTCGCATGGGCGAGCTGCCGCAAGAATTCCTGACTTCACTTCCCATCATGAGTTTTGTTTGGATCAACGCGCTTTCACTCTACGTCGCCGACGTCTATGGCGTGGATCCGCTTGAGGCGCCGTGGAAAAAGCCGCTGCAAACTTTTGTCACCGCATGCGTGGCCGGCGGCTTGTACGTCGCCCTCATCTACGCCTTCGGCTCCAAAGAATTCAGCGGCGTCACCGGACGAGGCGTGTTGATGGGTGGCGAGTTCGCTTTCGCGACTCTCGCTTCGCTCGCTCGCTATCTCGCGTGGCGATCCGCGCTTCGCGAAGCGCGGCGCGCACGCTGGATTTTCATCGGCACCGAAGACAGCCTCACACCTTGGCTCAAAGATTTGGCCGCACGCCCTGTCGCCGGTAGCTTCGAAGTTTATCTTCCGCAAGTCAGCGAAGCTTGGCGCACCAACTTGCAGAGCCTGCGCTCCAGCGAAGTTCGGCTCAAGGGATCTTGGACCGACATCGAAGCGCAGCTACCGCAAATTTCCCCGCACGAGATCGCCGGACTTGTGGTCGCCGTTCGCAGCAGCACCGCCCGTGAAATTTCACTTTCGGAAAGTATGCTGGATCGCCTGATGCGCGCGCGTTTGCAAGGTGTGCGCGTGTTGGATCTGGCCGACTTCTATGAAAACGTCTGGCGAAAAGTGCCGGTGTTTTATCTGGAGCGCGGATGGTTCGCGCTCTCCGGTGGCTTTCAGCTCCTGCATAACCCGATGGGCTTTCGTCTCAAGCGACTCATGGATTTGGCGTTAGCCTCATTATTGTTGGTGATCGCCGTGCCGATCATGTTGATCGTCATGTTGCTCATCAAACTCGAAAGCCGAGGCGGCGCGGTCTACACTCAACAACGTGTCGGCGAAGGTGGGCGCGTCTTCACCATCTACAAGTTGCGCAGCATGCGCAGCGACTCCGAGGCTCGTGGCGCTCAGTGGGCCAAGTCCCACGACGCGCGCGTCACCCGCATCGGTCGCTTCATCCGCGCCACGCGCATCGACGAATTGCCCCAGCTGTTCAACGTGCTCCGAGGCGACATGAGCTTCATCGGCCCGCGCCCTGAGCGGCCCGAGTTCACCGGCGAGCTCGAACAAAAAATTCCCTACTACTCACTTCGCCATCTCTTGCGTCCTGGCATCACCGGCTGGGCACAAGTCATGTACCCCTACGGCGCCACCGTCGAAGACGCGCGCGAAAAACTGCAATTTGAACTCTATTACATCAAGAACTACTCTTTGATTCTCGACGCCGCGATCATCCTGCGCACCATTCGCGTGGTGGTGACGGGGAGCGGGCGCTAAACGCCTGATCGTCGAGTCGGCGAGTGTCGGCTGGGAGCCAGCTGGGAGCCGGCCGGGTATCGGCTGGGTGTCGGTGCACTTCGGTGGAAATTGGATGAATAAGGAATGAACATGAGTCAAACGCCTCAAGATCCGCGTAGCAAAAATGAAATTTTCCAAGGCTCGCTCGAGAGTGTTGTGGCCCAATACGCCGATCGATACGCCCAAGGTTTGAAGGCTGTCAGCGCCAGTGAAATTCAAAAAGCCATCGATCTGATTCTGGCTTGCACATCCCGTCGCGGAATGATTTGGGTGGTCGGCAACGGCGGCTCTTCCGCCATCGCCGATCATCTCTGCTGTGATTGGACCAAAGGCACGCATCACGCCCAGCACCCCACAATTCGCTCGGTCAGTTTGTCATCGAATGTGGCGCTCCTTACCGCCCTCGCCAATGACTTCTCGTTTGGCGAGGCCTATGCCACACAAGTGAAGTTTTACGCTCAAAGCAGCGATCTGCTCATCGCGATCTCGTCGTCGGGCAACAGTGACAACATCATCGCCGCCGTCGGTGAGGCGCGAGCGCGCAGTGTACCTGTGATTGGTTTGAGCGGATTTAGCGGCGGCCGTTTGCGAGAACTGGCGGATGTTTCTCTGCATGTGCCCGTAAACAACTACGGCATAGTTGAAGATGTGCACCAGTCACTCATGCACATCATCGCGCAGTCGATCGCGCGCCAACGCGATCACGGAAAGTGAGCCTAGGTAACGAAGGCGAGCTTGGCTAGCCTGGCCTGGCTGTGAGCTAGCTCGGCAGCTTGATCCCGCGAGGTGGCCATTTGTGCTCGCGATCCGCTGAACTCGCGAGCGTCTCCCAATCACGCCGAAGGCGTTCGGGATCGACCAAAATTGTCCAGGTCTGAGATTCAATGAAGTTGGCGCCACTCATGACCGCTTCGGCTTGGAGAGTCCATTGCGTCTTGAGAGTCTGCCGACCTAGAGATTTGGCCGCGTTCTTCAGAATACTACCAATGACTCCGTCACCCAAAAGCGCATCGAGATTGAGATCCGCAAGACTCGGCGTCGGCTTGTAGCAAATTGGGATGTGAATTTCGAACGGCACATCCAGTCGCTGCGGCGGATTCAGGCCAAAGTTTTGGCGGAGCGTAAGCGTTTCGGTGTGCACCGGCACGTGCTGCTGTTTGGACTTTTTCCCTCGCGTTTTATGCACCTCTTGACCATTAAAGCTCAAAGTCAGCGCTTCGATCTGCAGCGGCTTCTTCGGTTTGATGATCACACTTCCGCGAACCACCGCGCCCAGCGCCGGTTGTACACTCTCGAGCTGGAGCAGCATCTCGCCCTTGCTGCGCTGATCCAGCTTTCGAAGAATGAGCGCGAGCCCACCGGCCGCCAGCGCCGCCGTAAGTCCGAATGTGAACCAGCTCTGAAATCCGAGCTGCTGAGGCAATTCTGATAGTTCGTTGATCATAGGTGAAATTCTCGTATGAGTTTCGCCCTACTGTCGAGCTTGCGTTCGCGTCGCTGGTTACAGTTGCGGCAGAGCGTGCGAAGATTGGCGGGCGTGTGTGTTCCTCCCTGGGCGAACGGATGAATGTGGTCAATTTCGAGCGCGTGGCGCGAGCCGCAGTTGGCGCACTTGTGCTGCGCTTCGTGCTGGATTTTGCGACGGAGTTTTTTCGGGATGTAGCGCGAGCGCTTTGGGGCCGGGGGCGCTTGTGTGCTTGTGTTCCGCGCTGGCGCGGGTTGCGCGGCGTCAGTTGGCGCGGGTTCTTTCCGCGCTGGCGCGGGTCGCAGTGCGGCGAGTTTCTCGCGCGCCAGCAGCGTGATGAGTTCTGCCGTCGTCATGTTCGGATGTTTGTGCGCGAGCGCACCTTTGAGTTGCGTGATTAGTTCAAGCGTTTCGTTCGGAAGTTCGAGTGCGAGTCGCGAAGTGTTCGCGGTTGTGGCGCGGGTGCGCTCTGGTTTCGGAAGCTCCGGCGCGATCGCGGCGATCTCGCGTTCCACTTCACGTTTAGTTTTATTCTCGATGGATTTGATGAACGCGACTTTTTCTTCACGTGTTGGCTGAGTGTGACGGAAGAGTCGGTTCGCTTGTGCGATGTTGGTGATCGTGAGTCGCCCATCGCGGATCGCGGGAGTGATCTCGGGAAGATCTTTAATGAGTCGCATGGCCTCGATGCGCCGCTGAGCTTGATCTTCGGAGTAGCCAAGTTC
>ERZ761609.249-NODE-249-length-71727-cov-21.717588_pt1 | contig 71727 bp, 53 predicted proteins | sample MGYA00511163_ERZ761609 | MGnify/ENA primary metagenome ERZ761609 (study PRJEB28899, sample SAMN02445070) | bioreactor sludge metagenome | biome: EBPR sludge | place: Australia: Brisbane, Thorneside Wastewater Treatment Plant | collected 2011-12-16 ...
AGCTGGTTAGAATGCCTGCCTGTCACGCAGGAGGTCGCGGGTTCGAGTCCCGTCCAGACCGCAAAAGCTTTGATTTTGAAAGAAATCAGAGCTTTTTTGTTTTAAGGGCATTGTTATAAACATGTCCAATCCATTAATCCTGCTATTTTTGCATTAACGTTAGCTACTATGGAACTGGATTTTGAAAAGCCCATCGCTGAATTAGAGGCGAAACTCGAAGACATGAAGGAATTAGCCAAAGACAGTGATAAAGATGTGCATTCTGCCATCAGTGCACTGGAGAAGAAGATAAAGGCGCTCAAAAAAGAAACCTTCGAAAATCTTACCGGATGGCAACGCGTGCAGTTATCACGCCATCCCGATAGACCCTACACATTAGATTACATCTACGAGATGACGTCTGATTTCATCGAATTGTATGGAGACAGAAACGTGGCAGACGACAAAGCCATGGTCGGTGGGCTTGGCACTATCGATGGACAGACCTTTATGATCATTGGTCAGCAAAAAGGAAGAAATACGAAACAGCGTCAGTATCGAAACTTTGGGATGGCCAATCCTGAAGGATACCGCAAGGCACTTCGACTGATGAAGATCGCTGAAAAATTCAACAAGCCCATTATCACTTTAATTGATACTCCAGGAGCTTTTCCCGGGTTAGAGGCTGAAGAACGTGGACAGGGAGAGGCGATTGCTCGCAACCTGAAAGAAATGTTTATGCTGAAAGTACCTATTATTTGTATTGTCATAGGCGAGGGTGCCTCTGGTGGTGCATTGGGTATCGCCATTGGAGACAGGGTATTGATGTTGGAAAACTCATGGTACTCCGTAATTTCTCCGGAAAACTGCTCTACCATACTTTGGAGAAGCTGGGATTATAAAGAACAAGCGGCTGAAGTACTGAAACTCACCGGTAAGGATATGCTGGCCAATAAATTGATCGATGGTATCATCAATGAACCTCTCGGGGGTGCGCATAAAGACCTGCAGTGGATGGCGAATGAAGTAAAAAGTGTAATTATGAAAAACTTTAAGGAGTTGGATAAGTTAACTCCTCAGGATAGAATTTCTCAAAGAATTGATAAGTTCAATGCCATGGGAGTGGTAAAAGAATAGACCCAAACATAAAGCTTATGTTTAAGCTTGAATCAATAGGATGAAACACCGAATGAGCATTCGATTTGGATTCCTTTTCCCCTGGACATTTCGTTTTATTGGCATCATTCTTATTTTGGCTGCAACCATCACAGTTACTGAAATTGGATGGTTTGCAATTCTTGTCTTTATTCCAGGAATATTTTTGAGCTTGGCCAGTGAAGGCTTTGAGATTGATACTATGAGAAAGTGCTATAGAGAGTACTATTCTTTTATATTTTTAAAAATGGGGAAGTACCAGCCCTACCAATCTATTGAAAAATTGTTTGTGAATAGGTCTCAAGAAAGTCAACGAATTTATTCAGCTCACACGAACAAGTCATCCATTTTTACGAATGAAGTTTTTAATGCCTACCTGAAATTCTCATCCGGTGAAAAAATCTTATTGCGTAAAGGAAAGAAAAAAGAGAAATTGATTGCTCAAATGAACTTGATAAGTCAATCATTACAAACTCAGGTGATGGATAACACATAAAAGATTGAATGAGGATTTTTAAACTCTAATTGATGATATTGTGAATTTACATGTAATCAATACAGGCTTTTTTAAGTTAGACGGTGGTGCCATGTTTGGCGTAGTTCCTAAGTCACTTTGGCAAAGAACCAACCCTGCGGATGAAAGAAATCTATGTAACTGGGCCATGCGCTGTTTACTCATTGAGGATGGTAATCAATTGATTTTGATCGATAATGGAATAGGAGATAAACAGGATGAAAAATTTTTGAGTCATTACTATTTGCATGGAGAGGATACGTTGGCAAGCTCACTCAAGAGGTCAGGCTTTTCAAATGATGATGTTACAGACATGTTTCTCACCCATCTTCATTTTGATCATTGTGGTGGGGGTGTGGTCAGAAAGGGAGAGGGTTTTCAACTTGCCTTTGAGAAAGCCAACTATTGGTCGAATAATGACCATTGGAAGTGGGCAACGGTGCCCAATGATAGAGAAAAGGCTAGTTTTCTAAAGGAAAACATTATTCCAATGGAAGAAAGTGGTCACCTTAAATTTGTGGATAAATCTGCTCCCTCACCATTTGCTTCCTTTGATATCGACTATGTGTCTGGTCATACGGACAAAATGATGATCCCAAAAATTAAGTACAAGGACAAAGTGATTTGCTATATGGCAGACCTACTGCCTTCTGTAGGGCATATTCCATTGCCTTATGTGATGGGTTATGATACACGTCCTTTAATTACATTGGAGGAAAAGAGAACTTTTCTGAACGAAGCGGCCGATAAGGGTTATATTCTGTTCCTTGAGCATGATCCTGAAAACGAATGTTGCACGGTGAAGCACACTGAAAAAGGGGTAAGGCTTGATAAAACGTTCGCATTGAAGGAGATTTTATGAAAATAGGATTGGCATTGTCCGGAGGCGGAGCCAGGGGAATTGCGCACATTGGAGTTTTAAAAGCCCTGGACGAGATGGGGATAAAAATCTCTGTACTCTCAGGCACATCGGCCGGATCATTGGTTGGGGCGTTATATGCATCGGGCTCTTCTCCAGATGATATATTCGACATCGTTAAGAATTTATCTATATACAGATCAGTCAGACCAGCATGGGCATGGAGTGGACTGCTCACCATGGATGGACTGAGAGAATTATTAATCAACTCATTGCCAGAGAATAGATTTGATGCTCTTAAGATTCCTTTATTTATTGCAGCCACTGACATCAGAAAAGGCGAAATAAAATATTTTAGTGAAGGAGAGCTCATTCCTGCAATAGTTGCTAGTTGCTCAGTCCCAGCAGTTTTTAATCCGGTGAATTACAACGGAGGATTATTTGTAGACGGTGGCCTTTGTGATAATTTGCCCAGTAGAGCGATTGTAGAATTATGTGACTTTGTGATAGGCTCACATTGCAACCCTATCAGTAATAATTTTGATCCTAAAAACCTGAAAGTTGTTGTGGAAAGAAGTTTGTTAATGGCCATCAATGGCAACACAAAACAAAGTAAGTCCATTTGCGATGTGGTAATAGAACCAGTTAAACTTGATCAGTTTAGTAGTTTTGATATTGCGAAGGCAAAGGAAATTTTTGATATTGGTTATCATTTTACAATTGAGAATTTCACCCCAGCGGACTTTCAAAAACAAACAGTATGAGTAAAGCAGCACTTAATTTTAGCGAACAAATTACACAGGGAATTCCTGATGCATTACCTCCAATGCGACCGTATGATCCATCAGTAAGTCATGCCCCAAAGCGAAAAGAGATTCTTTCTGATACAGAAAAGAAATTGGCAATTAAAAATGCGCTCAGGTATTTCCCAGAAAAAATGCATGCCGAACTGGCCCCTGAATTTTATAAAGAGTTGGTGGAATATGGAAGGGTCTATATGTATCGGTTTATGCCGACCTATGAAATGAAGGCACGGCCTATCGATGAATACCCCGCCAAATGTAAACAAGCGGCAGCCATCATGCTGATGATTCAAAATAATTTGGATCCTGCCGTGGCACAGCATCCACATGAACTCATTACCTATGGAGGCAACGGTGCCGTTTTTCAAAATTGGGCTCAGTACTTATTGACCATGAAGTATTTATCTCAAATGACAGAAGAGCAAACCTTGCACATTTACTCTGGCCACCCGATGGGATTGTTTCCTTCTTCCAAGGAGGCGCCACGGGTTGTAGTCACCAATGGCATGATGATTCCCAACTATTCTAAGCAAGACGATTGGGAGAAGTTCAATGCGTTGGGAGTAACACAGTATGGTCAGATGACGGCAGGTTCTTATATGTACATTGGCCCGCAAGGCATTGTCCATGGAACCAACATCACTATTCTGAATGCGGGAAGGAAGATTTCAAAAAGTGGAGAAGGTTTAGCGGGAAAGCTTTTTGTTACTTCAGGCCTGGGAGGTATGAGCGGAGCACAACCCAAAGCAGGGAATATTGCAGGTTGTATCACAGTAGTCGCTGAGGTCAACCCGAAAGCGGCTGAAAAAAGACATGCGCAAGGTTGGGTAGATGAGATATTAACCAGCATGGATGAACTGATAGATCGAGTTAAAGTTGCGAAAGAGAATAAGGAAGTAGTTTCCATTGCCTATCAGGGAAACATCGTGGAGGTGTGGGAGAAATTTGATGAAGAGAACATCTTTATTGAATTGGGATCGGATCAAACTTCATTACACAATCCCTGGGCAGGCGGTTATTACCCGATAGGATTAACTTATGAAGAAAGTAATGAGTTAATGGCGCGTCAACCTGAAGCATTCAAGGGAAAAGTCAGAGAAACCCTAAAGCGCCATGCCACTGCTGTGAATAAACACACAGCCAAAGGAACTTACTTTTTTGATTATGGAAATGCCTTTTTGTTGGAAGCATCAAGAGCAGGAGCAGAGGTAATGGCCAAAGATGGGATTACCTTTCGTTATCCATCGTACGTACAAGACATCATGGGCCCCATGTGTTTTGATTTTGGATTTGGACCTTTCAGGTGGGTGTGCGCATCAGGAAACGAAGATGACCTCGATAAGACAGATGCGATTGCAGCTGAAATTTTAGAAAAGATTAAGGATGATGCGCCAGAAGAAATACAATCTCAATTGGCAGATAACATCAAATGGATAAAAGCAGCAAAAGCCAATAAACTGGTTGTGGGCTCCAAGGCAAGAATCCTATATGCTGATGCTGAGGGTAGAATGAAAATTGCTCTTGCATTTAATGAAGTCATCAAGAAGGGTGAGATAGGCCCGGTAGTGCTGGGTCGCGATCATCATGATGTCTCTGGTACAGATAGTCCATTCAGAGAGACATCCAATATTTATGATGGATCGCAATTTACTGCAGACATGGCTATTCATAATGTTATTGGTGATTCTTTCAGAGGAGCAACTTGGGTTTCCATTCACAATGGGGGTGGAGTAGGATGGGGTGAAGTAATCAATGGTGGGTTTGGAATGTTGCTGGATGGAACTGCGCTCGCAGATGCGAGAATAAAATCTATGCTGCATTTTGATGTCAACAATGGAATTGCCCGAAGAGCATGGGCACAAAACAAAGGGGCGGTGAGTGCTATTCAGAGGGCTCAACAACTTGAAAAAGGGCTCACTGTAACGATGGCACATCACGCAAATGATGAATTGATTAATCAACTATTCTAAAATAATTCAATGCTGAGGCTGTTCTATTTGTTCTTGTTTAAAATTTTTGGTTGGAAAACACGAGGGGAATTTCCTGCTGATCTGAACAAGTACGTGATTGCTGTGGCGCCTCACACCAGTAACTGGGATTTCCCTGTCGGAGTGGCGGGAAGAAGAATTCTTAAAATACAAGGGAAGGCAAAATTTTTAGGAAAGAGTTCATTATTCAAACCACCTTTCGGATGGATTTTTCGTATGTTGGGAGGCTATCCTGTAGACCGCTCAAAAAGCCAGGATATGGTAGAGCAGGTTGTGGCGCTGTTTAACTCGCACGATGAATTTGTGCTCGCCATTGCTCCTGAAGGGACACGTAAAAAAGTAGATAAGCTACGAACCGGATTTTATTACATAGCCAAAAAGGCCAATGTCCCCATCGTGCCAGTTGGTTTTGATTTCAAAAAAAAGGAAATCATCGTGGCAGACCCAATGTACCTCACTGAAAATTATGAGGAGGACATGGATAAGCTATTGAGCTTTTACCGAACTATAATTGGAAAAAACCCTGAATTAGGCATTTCATAGAGTGGTACTGTCCGAAATCGGATGCTTTGTGTCCTTTATCTTTTAATTATTAACTTTATTTAGTCAACCAACCAATCTTACATATGAAAAAGATAATTGTACTTATTGTATTTGTTGCAGGCATAGCTACATCTGGCTATTCTCAGTTTATCAAGCAAGGGACTATTATTTCAGGTGGTTCTTTTGAGTTTAAGTCTCATAAGGATAACGATTCAGATTATAAACAATCTGGACTTAGCCTTATGCCGTGGGCAGGATTTATGGTCATTGATAATTTTGCTGTAGGTGGTATACTTGATATTAGTACAAGTAGTTCAGAGTCGGGAGGATCTAAAACCACTACAACAGGCATAATGGTTGGGCCTTTCGCACGCTATTATTTAGACAACGGATTGTTTGCACATGGGCAATTCACCGTTGGAAGTGGAAAATTTGAGAGTGGTAGCTTTAATCAAAAAACAAGCCTTAGTGAATTAAGAATTGGCGCTGGTTATGCTATTCGCATTACAGATACCGTCCTTCTAGAACCTGTTTTGGGTTACCTGTCACAATCCCAAAAGGATAAAGACACGGATGTAAAGTCAACAGAAAGTGGGTTCTTTTTTATGGGAGGGTTTACCATCTTTATTAATTCAACCAATTAATTACAAACTTTCATAAGTTGGCTCCGTTTTTGTCGTTAGATTTGAAACAAATTCAAAGTGTATGAAAAAAATACTAATTCTCGTTTGTCTTATTTCGGCTGTGGGGCTGATGAACCAAGCACACGCTCAAGCTCAATTCGCATTGGGATTAAAGGGTGGGCTTAACATTGCTAAGTTTGATATTAGCCAGGGAACATCCAATATTGATAACCGCACTGGTTATCATGGGGGTGCATTTGCTTTATTCAAGTTTGCGAAATTTGGTATTCAGCCTGAGATTATTTTCTCTAAACAGGGAAGCGAGTTCAGTGTTGATACAGATAACTATGAGGCCAACTTTGATTACATCAATATTCCTATTTTGGTGAAACTGTATTTGGTTGCCGGCCTTAATATTCAGGCTGGTCCACAGTTTGGTTTTTTAACAACATCAGAAATTAAAAGCACAATTGGAGGTATAACTACCACAGATGATGTTAAGGATCAGCTGGACAAAAAATCAGATATGTCAATCGCAGTCGGGGCTGGATGGGATTTACCTTTTGGCCTTACCCTGGATGCTCGATACAACTTTGGACTCTCAGAGTTTAAATTGGACAGCGGCCCTGACCTTAAAAATAAGGTGATTCAGGTATCACTGGGATATAAGTTTATCAAGGCTGGTAAATAGCGGATCTATAACTAATTTAAAAGCTACTCATTTGAGTGGCTTTTTTTATTTTAAAGCAAGGAGTAATTTCGCCACTTCTTTGTTTCCATGACATACCAACAAACGCTCGAGTATCTGTATAAGGAACTGCCCATGTTTCAGCGTGTAGGCCCCGCTGCACTTAAAGCTGATCTCCGCAATACGATATTGTTGTGTGAATCTCTTGGTAACCCCCAGCATAAGTTCAAATCCATTCATGTAGGTGGTACAAATGGAAAGGGAAGCTCTAGCCATATGATTGCGGCTATCCTTCAAAGTAGCGGATATACAACCGGACTTTATACCTCACCTCATCTTAAGGAATTCACTGAGCGCATCAGGCTCAATGGGGTTGAAATTTCTCAGCCAGAAGTAGTAGATTTTGTGGAAAGGATAAAACCTCAAATCCAGGAAATCAAACCGTCATTTTTTGAAATTACTGTAGCCATGGCGTTCGATTTTTTTGCCCGGCAAAAAGTCGATTTTGCGGTTATTGAAGTGGGACTGGGGGGGAGGCTTGATTCCACTAACGTAATTGATCCATTGGTATCGCTCATCACCAATATTGGGTATGATCATAAAGACCTGCTTGGAGGAACGTTATCTGCTATTGCATCTGAGAAAGCGGGAATTATCAAACAGAATGGAAGGGCTATCATTAGTGAACGGCAACCTGAAATAGAAGAAGTCTTTTTTAGAAAAGCAGCAACTGTAAATTCATTATTAAGATTTGCTCAGGATCGGTATACGGTTGCAAGATCTGCTGAGGAGAAGGATACCTTTATTGTACAGCAGGTGGGTAACTCTGGTAGTATCCATTTGAAATCAGAACTGGTGGGTGGTTATCAAAAAAAGAACATTGCTGGTGTACTTGCTGTTGTTGATGAGTTAGTTGAATTGGGGTATGAGATTTCTCAAGAAGCAATTAAAAAGGGAATCGCTGAAACAATAACCTTAACGGGCTTGAAAGGACGTTGGCAACAACTTGGAGAAAAGCCGTTGATCTATTGTGATACCGCGCATAATGCGGAAGGGATAATTGAAGTGTTGAAGATCATAGAAACCATCCCTCATGAAAAACTGCATATTGTTATTGGTATGGTAAAAGACAAGGATATTGATTCGGTTCTTTCCTTACTTCCTAAAAACGCAACCTACTACTTTTGTGCTGCTTCAATTCCCAGAGCATTGGATGCGCCAGCCTTAGCCACCAGAGCAGCTGCATTAAACTTAAAAGGTAAAACCATCAATAAGATAAGTGATGCCATCAAAACAGCTAAATCGTCTGCCAATCCCGAAGATCTCATTTTCATTGGCGGAAGTACATTTGTGGTGGCCGAGATAGAAGAACTGTAAGGATGAAAAGCAAAATAGCAAGGTTTAAGATCATTTCGGAACGAGACAATGTACTGGAACCCGGAAAGGAATTGTATTTCGATATCAAGGGAAATTGGAATAAAACCCAGTTTAAAAACGACAACCCGATTACCATTGAATTGGCCTGTGGAAGAGGTGAATACTCAGTTGGAATGGCAGAATTATTTCCCGACAGAAATTTTGTTGGTATTGATGTAAAAGGGGATAGGATTTGGAAGGGAAGTACCTGGGCTGTTGAAAAAAAACTGGATAATGTAGCCTTTCTTAGAGCTCAAATTCATACGCTGGAAAATTTTTTTGATGAAAATGAGGTGAGCGAAATTTGGCTGACGTTCCCTGACCCACGCCCAAAAAAGAGAGATGTTAAGCGGAGGCTAAGCAATAATAGGTTTCTCAATTTGTACAAAAAAGTTCTGAAACCAGAGGGTCTGTTCAGATTAAAAACAGACAATACTGATCTGTTCAATTTTACCCTTGAGGAATTACAAGAGCGGGATGACATTAAAGAACTGAAGACAACTTTTGATGTTTATCAATCTGAGTTGAATGACGAGGTATTGGGAATCAAGACCAGATACGAAGAGATGTTTGCTAAAAAGGGAGAAACCATTAAATACCTGCGTTTTAAATTCATTAAGTGATACAATAAATAATTATGGATACCCAATTTCCTGTTACCACGGTTATGACAGTTTAACAAGCTACTCAACCCGATTCATCCTTAGTCGACCTCCAGAGTCTCGAAAACTGTTGCCAGGTGATCATAATCTTTTTGTCCCGGTTTGTCCTCTGACGAACCCTCCAAAAGAATTCCCGCGATAGGGAAAGATTCAATTTCATCTAAATCTTCTATCAAGTGCTGGGGAACAAGAACATTGATGGCAGAATTGATTTCCTCCACAAGCTTCCATTCAGGTATTTTACTTTCAGCTAATACTAAGTATTGTATATTATACGTTGAAAGGTTGGATTTAATAACGGACCACTCTGCAAGGTCTGTTAACAAAATAAGTGATTCATTTTCAACTTTTGCCCCTAATTGCATCAGCTGGTTATAATTTAATTGAATATGTTGGATGGCAGTAGATTCGGTTACTTTATCAAAGTCGTCATCATTCATTGTATCGGAATACTCAAGAACAAATGCAGGGCCTGACACCCAACCGACAATCTCGCGAAATGTTTCAAATGGAATTTGTCCATCTGCATCACCGATCGGAAACCCTAAAAAATCTACACCCATGCCGGCACAATACCTTGCATCGCTTAGATTGGTAATGTTTCCTACTTTTACTTTGGTCTTTAATTGCATGGCCAAATATCAAAAAGAAAAAATAACTTTATGAATTGAAAAGCAATAAAGTGGCTCATATACCTAAATATCTTTTGTTTTTTGCTTTGGTCATGTTCGTTTGGGCGTGCTCGGAAGACAATGATATCATTTCAAAAAATGACAGAGATTACTTTCCCATGCAGGTAGGTGCCTATTATGTATACGATATACAGGAGACAAGATATACTCCAATTGATGGAAGAGAAGATTTCTTATACCAATCTAAAATTTCAGTAACAGACTCTTTTACAAATAATGCAGGAGGCACTACCTATGTCCTTCAACGTGAAACTAAAATTGAAGGAGAAAGCCAGTTCAAATACCTGGACACATGGTCTGTACGAAGTGAACCTACACAGGTTGTTGTAAGCGAAGGGAATATTTCATTCGTCAGGTTGGCATTTCCTTTATCTAAAGGCCGCCAATGGAATGGTAACGCGTTGAATACATTGGGGGGAGAAGAGAGTTGCGGGGATGATTCTACTTTTTCTTGTGATATTTATGAGATCGGAGATATTGGGTTTCAGTTTGATCTCAATGGGGAGGTATTGGATGAAACAATTGAAGTTATTCAAAATAACAATATTGATTTGATTGTTAAACAAGATGTGCGAAAAGAAATTTATGTACGAAACATTGGACTTGTCTATAAAGAAAACACAATTCTGGAATACTGTACAGTAGGACCATGTATTGGCCAGCAACAAATTGAAAAAGGACAGGTGCTTAAGCAGACATTAACCAGCTATGGCAAAGAATAGCCTTCTTTTAGTTTTAATAGTTTGTGCACACCTCTCGATTGCTCAAGAAGGGAGATATGCCGTATTCTTTGCAGATAAAGACGGGACTTCCTTTTCTATTGATAATCCTTTAGCATTTCTTTCGCAAAAAAGTGTTGACCGTAGAATGAAGAATGGAGCAGCTATTTCAAATGAAGATTTTCCGGTTAATACCAGTTATGTAGCTCAGTTGAAATCGTTGGGAGCTAATATCTTGTATACCTCGAGATGGATGAACGCTGCTATTATCCAATTGGATGATGGCGAGCTTGCTGATATATTACTTCTGCCTTTTGTCTCCTCTTATGAATACCTCGGCCCTAAAGTTGATGTATCAGGCGGAAGGGTAAGAAAGCTAAAAGACAAAAAAGATTCTAACCTTGGTATTATCAATCAGGTTCAGCTCAGTATGTTGGGATTGGATGATATGCATAGTGAAGACATCTATGGGCAAGGAATTACCATTGCAGTGTTTGATAGCGGATTTCCTGGAGTAGATCAGGCTGATGCTTTTAAAGCTTTGTTTGATGAAGGCCGTATAACTCACACAATAGATATGGTTGGTAATTCCGAGAACGTGTTTCAGTATGATGGCCACGGAACAGAAGTTTTTTCAATCATGGCAGCAAATAAAGCAGGCAGCTTTTTAGGAGGGGTTCCAAAAGCCAATTATCAATTATATGTAACGGAAGAGGTATCCACTGAATTTAGAATTGAAGAATATAATTGGCTGGTGGCAGCGGAAAAGGCAGATAGCGCGGGAGTTGATATTATTAACTCCTCTTTGGGGTACAACCTATTTGACGATGCCAGTATGGATTATACCAAAACCCAGTTGGATGGAAACACTGCCTTGGTGAGCAAAGCTGCTCGCCTTGCAATAAGTAAGGGTATTTTTGTGGTAGTGAGTGCAGGGAATGACGGCAATACTTCATGGTCGTTGGTTAATCCTCCGGCAGATGTAGATGGGATTTTGGCAGTTGGGTCTATTACCAGTACAGGAAACCTCAGTGGTTTTAGTTCAATTGGTCCTACGACTGATGGTAGGATAAAGCCAGATGTGGTGGCATTAGGCTCTGGTGTGTCAGTGATTAAATCCAATGGAAATACTGGATTTACCAGCGGTACCTCCGCAGCCACTCCGCTAATTACAAGTCTTGTAGCCGGATTGATGCAGACATTTCCTGAGTTAACTGTTTCAGCGCTTTATGACCTTGTTATTGCTTCTGGTAACATGAGCAATAATCCGGATAATCAAAAAGGATACGGAGTCCCGAATTATTCAGGGGCTAAGCTAATACAATTGGGAGAGGAGCCACCTGAACATACATCAGCAGTGTATCTATTTCCGAATCCGTCCTTTGGCAATACAATTAAACTGGAGATGGATGTGCCCATTGGACAAATGGCTACTATTCATATTTACAATTTACAAGGCCAACTGATGCTTAGGTCAGAGGGTGAAATCGACTATTCCAATAACCCCATCGAGTTGGATGTATCGGGCATTGGATCTGGCCTCTATTTTGTCAAAGTAGAATCTGATGGGGTTTTGCGAACCATCCGACTTATAAAACTGTAAGTATCACATTCAATTCAACCTTCCAGGTAATTAAGGTCGCCCAGAGGTGCTATATTTGCGGTAGACTGACCCCTGAAAGGTTTTTATATTCAAATTAGCTTTATGAACCCTATAGTTGCCCCTTCCATACTTGCTGCCGATTTCGCCAATCTCGAAAGTGAGGTTAAAATGATCAATGAAAGTGCTGCGGACTGGATACATGTGGATATCATGGATGGTGTCTTTGTCCCTAATTTATCCATGGGTATACCAGTAGTCAAAGCCATTAAAAAACATGCTTCAAAACCACTGGATGTACACCTGATGATTGTGAATCCCGAACGGTATGTAGATGCTTTTTATGAGGCAGGGGCATCAGTGATTTCTATTCATATAGAAGCAAGCCCACATTTGCATCGAACCATTCAACAAATACAGGCATTGGGAATCAAAGCAGGTGTAGCAATCAATCCCCACACGGGAGTGGATCAATTGGAAGACATAATTGGTGATATTGACCTGGTATGTATGATGTCAGTAAATCCAGGTTTTGGAGGGCAGAAATTTATAGAGAACACCTACAAGAAAGTAGAAAGACTTAGGTCAATGATAACAAGAACTGGCTCCAGGGCACAAATAGAAATTGATGGAGGGGTAAACCTACAGAACGCAAAACCGTTAATCAACGCGGGTGCCGATGTGCTGGTGGCAGGAAACTTTGTTTTCTCTTCCTCAAATCCTAATGAAGTGATTTCTCAGTTGAAAGATTTGAAATAGTTTTCGGCAAGGAATTTGATTTAAACTACTTAAAATAATATGCGATCCATCTTCTTTATAGCGATATGTTTAGTTTTTTTATTTGGTTGTGCCCGATCGGTATCTCGCATCGATCCTAACACTTCGATTGACTTAAGTGGGCGATGGAATGATACGGATTCACGCAAAGTAGCTGAAACCATGACCCATGATTTGCTCACCAGTAGTAAATTTAAGGAGTTTGCAAAGGAGCAGGGTAAAAAGCCTGCAATAATTGTAGGGTGGGTGCAGAATAAGACCAGTGAACATATTGATGCCGACAACTTTATTAAAAAAATTGAACTCACCATCTTTAATTCAGGTATTGCCGATTTGGTAGAATCTGAATCTTTTAGAGATAAGTTAAGAGAAGAACGCGCACAGCAACAGGATTTTTCAAGTGGTGAAACCGCGTCACAATGGGGTTTGGAAGTAGGTGCAGACCTGATGCTGTTTGGTGAAATGACCTCTGAAACTGATGTGTACAACAATAGGCGAGTGGTCAACTATATCGTTACACTCTTCCTCACCGATATTGAAACCAATAGACGTGTGTGGTATGGACAGAAGGAGATAAAGAAATTTATCAAAAATTAGCTTGCTAGCTTATAATAATATTAAGAAAGGGCAGTCAAGAATCTCTATTCTAGCTTTATTATTGGTGGCGCAATCCTGTGCTACTTACTATCAGGCCAATTATAGTTTTAATCAATCTTTTGAACAAGGGCATCTGGAACAAGCCCTGGAAGCACTTGACAATTCTTCTTCAAGGGATTATAGAAAAAAAGAGTTTTTGTATTTATCCAATAGTGGATTGCTCTTATCCGTCCTGGGGCGTTTCGAGGAAAGCAATGAGTATCTCGAGAAAGCATTTCTCTATGGTGAGGATTACCAGAAGAACTATCTGAATGAAGCAGCATCCTACCTCACCAACCCTATGGTTACTTCCTATAAAGGAGAAGATCACGAGCACCTTATGGTTTTGTATTACAAGGCCATGAATTATTTAAAGATGAACAAATATGAGGAAGCGCTTATTGAATGTCGCAGACTCAATATCCGGTTGCAACAACTTAGCGATAAGTATGACTCGGATAAAAAATATAAAAGAGATGCATTTGTTCATCTGCTCATGGGCATTATCTACGAAGCCGACAAGGATTACAATAATGCCTTTATCGCCTATCGGAATGCGTATGATATTTATCAAGATGATTACACCGTTTTGTTTGAAATGGAAGCCCCTCCACAGTTGAAGGAGGACTTGCTTCGCACATCATTGTTAAGTGGATTACAATCTGAACACGAATTTTATAAAAATGAATTTGACAGGCTTGACTATCAATACAACCCACCTGATGGAGGAGATCTGGTATTTTTCTGGCACAATGGACTCAGTCCGATCAAGTCAGAATGGAGCATCAATTTCGTGATACATAGAAAAGACAATTGGGTAACATTTGTAAACGAGGAGTATAATTTAAGTTTTCCTTTTAATTTATCGGATCATAATGAAAAGGACAAAGATGGGTTGGCCGACTTAGAAGTGTTTAGGGTAGCATTTCCAAAGTATGTAGAACGTCCCGTTTATTATAAAAAGGCTTCCATCACCAGCAATGGTAATACGATTTCACTGGAGCCTATTGAAGACATCAATAAAATAGCAACTCAGGTGTTGCAGCAACGTATGACGCTGGAGCTCAGTAGGGCACTGGTAAGAGCTGCTTTGAAAAAAGTGACTGAGTACCAAATGAGAAAAGAAAATAAGGCACTTGGATCCTTGTTTGGAATCATCAACGCAATTACAGAGAAAGCAGACACCAGAAACTGGCAAACGTTACCTCACTCTATTTACTATTCCCGGGTGTCCATGAAGTTGGGCACCAATGAAGTGACACTTCACCTTATCCCTGATGCTGATGGAAAGTCAGAGGAACACAACTTTACGTATATAGTGAACGAGAAAGGGATGATGTTTCATACATTTACTTCACTGGAGAGCAACATACCCAGCTATCGCTTTTATTAAACTCGTGTTAATTTTTGGGTTAATTTTCTATTTTTATCACAATTTGGTGCTTGTTTTTTAGTTAAAAATGCGGAACTGACTCATTTTAGAACCATATCGCTCTTCTTGCTTTTCTATTGTGGCATTGCTGTTATCGCCTACTCACAAAAGGAGGATGAGATTACCTTTCCTTTGGATAACTTTTATGCTAAGAGGATAAAAAGCCCTTTCCGAACGGTCCTAAAGAACTTTGTATTCAGTGGAAGTACAGGGTATGGTAATACCTTCTTAAGTCACAAATTGGATGGATTTGCCATTTCTCAGGTTGATGGTGTTGCACCTACTATTTTTCCGGTGGATCTGAGCAATAGATTTAATAATTGGGTGAATACCGTAAATGGAGCAACCCCACAAGGACCAGATAGTTTCGTGGTAAGTTCTGATTCCACAAAGCTAGGCTTCAAAGGGAATGCATTGAATATTCCTCTTAAGTTAACTCTTCATTATGAATTTTTGGATAGGTATAGGATAGGAGTTGGATACTCCTACGAAATAATGAGCATGGGCGAGTTTCGCCCAATCAGCTTTGCAGATAGAATAAATAATTTCAAGCCTGGTAATAGCGCAGGGTTTATGAGGAAGTATTTCTTTTTAGTAGGTGTGTCTTTTTATCGTTGGAATGATTTGTTGTTTACAGGAGATGCCAATGTAGGTGGTTATAATCCAGGCAATAACTTTACCAAGAGCCTTATTAAGAAGGGGGTGTTTGCCAATATAGGGGTTACTATTGAACAAGATTTTTCCGAGTATATAAAAGTCTTTGCCCGACCTTCGTTCGAGATCAAGAACTATACATTGTCTGTCCCTGGAAGTAATGATCGTTCGATTGTTCATAACCTGAATGCGTTTTACATCAATGTAGGATTATCCTATCGCTTTCCAGAGTTAGCAAAGTGTTATCATCACAATTGCAATGCCCAAATTAACCATGCTCATGGCAACAAAGAATACAGGAGCAGGATGCACCCATTTTGGAAAAAACAGAACCCCCATTATGGTGAAAACTATCCAAAACCAATCAGGGAAAAACGCAAAAACCGAAGGAAATTAAACCCCTATTGAGCACTCGTAAATTCTTGTTTTTAAGGTACTTAAAAGCCCTTCTGTAGCGCTTAAATTCCTCAATTTTGCTTATCTTGCAAGCCTTAAAATGGGGGCTGGAATTCAACGAATCTCACCCCTAAGAAAAGGACTATAAAAGAACAAAAGTGGCAGAAGATACACCCGATTCAGAAGCTGGAAAACAGCGAATAATTCCCATAAATATTGAAGATGAAATGAGAGGCGCCTACATCGATTATTCGATGTCGGTAATCATTTCCAGGGCATTACCAGACGTGCGTGACGGTCTTAAGCCGGTTCACAGGAGGGTACTTTACGGAATGCAGGATCTTGGGGTGAACCATAACAAGCCTTATAAGAAGTCTGCCCGTATTGTCGGAGAGGTACTCGGTAAGTACCATCCACATGGTGATGCCTCGGTATATGAAACCATGGTGCGTATGGCTCAGGACTGGTCTTTGCGCTATACCCTCGTAGATGGCCAGGGTAACTTCGGATCAGTTGATGGAGATTTTGCCGCTGCCATGCGATATACAGAAGCCAGGCTAAAGCGAATTGCTGAGGAGCTCCTGGCAGATATTAACAAAGATACAGTTGACTTTCAGCCCAACTTTGATGACTCCCTCACTGAACCCACAGTGTTACCAGCAAAGATACCTAACCTGTTGATCAACGGGTCTTCAGGTATAGCAGTAGGGATGGCCACCAACATGGCACCCCATAACCTCAGGGAAGTGGTAGATGGAATTATTGCCTACATCGATAAGCGCGACATTACCATTCCTGAATTGATGGAATACATTAAAGGGCCAGATTTTCCAACAGGCGGAATCATTTATGGTTATGCAGGTGTTCAGCAAGGATTTCTGACTGGAAGAGGCCGTGTGTTGATGAGAGGAAAGGCAGAAATCGTTACAAATGACAATGGCAAGACCCAGATCATAGTAACCGAAATACCTTATATGGTGAATAAGGCTACAATGATTGAGCGCACAGCAGCACTGGTCAACGAAAAGAAAATAGAAGGAATTACCGATTTGCGCGATGAGTCAGACAGAGATGGCTACAGAGTTGTCTATGACCTGAGAAGAGATGCGATCCCGAATATCGTACTTAACAATCTTTATAAATATACACAGCTTCAATCTTCATTTGGAGTAAACAATGTGGCACTGGTTAAGGGTAGACCGGAAACGTTGAACCTGTTGGACATGATTGTCCATTTTGTGGACCATCGTCACGAAGTGGTTATCCGCAGAACCAGGTACGACCTGAATGAAGCGGAGAAGAGGGCTCATATTCTTGAAGGATACCTTATCGCTTTAGACAACCTTGATGAAGTCATTGCGTTGATCAGAAATTCGAAAGACCCTGATGTAGCCAGGACAGGTCTGATTGAGCGATTCAAACTGACAGAAATACAGGCCAAGGCAATCCTTGAGATGCGCCTACAGAGGTTAACTGGTCTCGAAAGAGAGAAGATTGAAAACGAGTACAAAGAACTAAAAGCACTTATCGCTCATCTTAATGAGGTACTGAATAATGAATCCATGAGAATGGATATTATCAAAACTGAGTTACTGGATATTAAAGAACGCTATGGTGACGAAAGAAGAACTGAGATCGTTCATAGCGATGATGACCTCACAGTAGAAGACATGATTCCGAATGAAGATATGGTGATCACGATATCCAATCAGGGTTATGTGAAAAGGACTGTGCTTACTGATTATCGTACGCAGGGAAGAGGAGGAATTGGCTCGAAGGCTGTAACCACTAAAGAAGATGATTTTACAGAACATCTTTTTGTAGCACAGGCGCATAATTACCTGCTCATATTTACTGCGTTTGGAAAAGTATATTGGAAGAAGGTATATGAAATACCTGAGGGCAGTAAGACTTCCAAAGGCCGGGCCATTCAAAATTTATTGAACATTGAGGCAGGGGATACTGTACGTGCAGTACTTAAAATCAAGGATCTTTCAGATGAGACGTACACGAGTTCCAACTATGTCATTTTGTGTACTCAAAAAGGAATTATTAAAAAGACTTCTTTGGCATCATTCTCACGACCCAGGGCCAATGGCATCACGGCCATCACGATACATGAAGGAGATAAGTTACTCACTGCCGCCCTTACCAATGGACAAAATCATATCATTATTGCAAAGAGTGAAGGTAAGGCTGTTCACTTCAATGAATCTGACGTTCGGCCAATGGGTAGAACTGCATCAGGGGTAAGAGGAGTAACCCTGGAGTCGGAAGCAGACAAAGTGATAGGGATGATTTGTATCACCGGAAAGGATGCCAACGTATTGGTGATTTCGGAAAAGGGATATGGTAAAAGGTCTTCGATTGAAGATTATCGCATCACCAGAAGAGGGGGAAAAGGCGTAAAAACGATCAATATCACCGAAAAAACTGGCAAGCTTGTTGCAATTAAGATAGTAGGTGATGATGACGAACTGATGATTATCAACAGGTCTGGTATCAGTATCCGTATAAAAGTTGACGAACTTAGGATAATGGGCAGAGCCACTCAGGGAGTTAGGGTCATCAAATTAAACGATGAGGATGCGATTTCTTCCGTTGAAAAAATTCAAAAAATGGAAGAACCGGATTCGACAATAACGGAGTAAACTGATAAATTTGCTTACTAATAAACCTATTAAAATGAAAAAATTACTTCTCTTTATTTTTATTATACCCTTCGTAGCGGCAGCCCAAAAGCCGATAAAGCCGAGTTTGCCAAAAGCAGAAAAGGCGCTGCGTGCAGGCGATTTTACTGAAGCGAAAGCCATCATTGATGCTACCGTTGCCAGTGAAAAATTCGCCAGCAATGCGAAAGCCTGGTACTTGAAAGGTTTGATTTATGCTGGTATTGATACCACAAGCAATGAATCGGCCAAATCATTGATTGCTGATCCATTCCCGGATGCTAAGGAAGCTTTTGAAAAAGCATATGCCTTGGATAAAGATAAGGGCAGTTTTATTAATGGGACAAATGGTTTTCCATTGCTTACCGATCAGGTAAACGCATATATGGCTCAAAAATACTTTGAGAAGGGCTTGAAAGCTTATCAGGATGATAAAGACTACGCTGAAGCCCTGAAGCAAGTGGAGCGTACTTTGTATTTTGTACCGAAAGACACTTCTATTTTGTTAAATGCTGGGTTGTTCTTTGCACCATCTGCTGATGAACACCAAAAATCTATTGATTACCTGCAACGTTATATTGATGAAGGAGGTGCTTCAACAGATGCATACACGATGATATTCAGTGCTTATCGTGATCAAATTAAGGACAATGAAAAAGCTTTGGCAACGGTGAAAGCCGCTATGAAATCCTTTCCTAACAACAAAGAGTTTCCAAAGTACGAATTAGACATGTACATAAGAATGGGCAAGTTACAAGAAGCCAAGATGGCTATGGAACGCCAGGCTGCCAATGATCCTAATGATCATGAAACAAGATACTTTTTGGGAGTGATTAATCAGCAGTTGGGCAATAATGAAGAGGCCAGAAAATGGTATGACGAGTCTGTAAAGTTAGACCCTAAATATTTTGAGCCACGTTTGGCTATTGCCGAGTTGGTACATTTAGATGCTAAAAAAGTAAAGGCTGAAATGAATCAGCTAGGTATTACCGCTGAGGACAAGAAGAAACGCCTTGAATTGGATAAAGTATTGGTTGAGAATTTGAAGAAAGCATTGCCTTATTGGGAGGCTTGTGAGAAATTAAGCCCTGATGATGAAAAAGTTTTGGATAATTTATACTCTATCTATAGCGACCTTGATATGCAGGCCCAGGTAACGCGTATTGAAAAGAAAATGAAAGCATTGGGATTGTACTAATCAATATATAATTAGTATTTAAAAGAGGCCGCGGGAAACTGGGCCTCTTTTTGTTTCTATCCATTTACTTCGTTAGCTGGAGCGGAGTAACTCTACCCTGTACTCCGAAAGGATACTTGATTTTGATAGGAAACCAATGTATCTGTCGTTTTCAATAATAGGCAAGTTCCATTGCCCTGTATCTTCAAACTTCTTTAACACAGAGTTAAGGCTCTCGTCTGGTGAGATTACAGCCAGCGGCCGGGTCATGATTTCTTTGACCACAATTTTATCGTACAACTCCTGGTTGAACATCATTTCTTTTACACTATCCAGCAATATTACCCCCACCAGCTCTTGATCTTCATTTACTACCGGGAATAAGTTTCTCCTGGATTTGGTGATGGCTGACACAAGTGACCGAAGATTATCATCAGGTTTCACGGCCTGAAAATCTGTTTCAATCATATTTTCGAGATTGAGCTTGCTCAACAAATATTTGTCCCTGTTCTCTACAGATAGGTTCATCTTGTTGGCCAGTTTCTTATTCTCCATGGACAGTGGTTCAAAGTATTTCATGATGATGTTGCTGAAAGCAGCTACGATCATTAATGGAATCATAAGGTTATAACCGCCCGTGATTTCTGCTATAAGGAATATAGCGGTTAATGGTGCGTAGAATACGCCACTTAGGATACCTGCCATGGCAACCAGTGTAAAATTAGCCTGTGGAATTTTGGCCCATCCGCTCACATTGACAAAGTGCGAAAAGGTGTAACCCAGATAGGCACCGACACAAAGTGAAGGGGCAAAATTGCCTCCGTTGCCTCCACTACCTAATGTTATGGCTGTAGCAAATACCTTTATCAACATTAGGCCTATAAGAAAAATCAATCCCGCCCCTTCTGTGGTTATCAATGATTGGAGGATGCTGTTTTGAAAAAGATACTGATGATTGGACGAGGCAAGTTCTTTGATGCCTTCATACCCTTCACCATAAAGTGGAGGAAATAGAATGAGCAAAACTGCAAGAATAAGTCCACCTCCGATTACTTTGATGTAGGTATTGGATATAGAGGAAACGCGATGCTCTACTTTAGTAAACATTCGTGTATAATAGAGGGATACTAACCCCGCCAGGATTCCCAATAGAATGTAAAACGGTGTGTTGTAATAATCAAAAGGCTGCACACCGCTGAATGAAAGTAAGACGCCTTCCCCAAGAATAATTTTAGAAAACAAAGCGCCTGAGGCGGCTGAGATAATTAGAGGTATAAATACAGAAACCGATATGTCAGTTAATAACACTTCTATGGCGAATAGCACTCCAGCGATGGGAGAATTAAAAGCACCGGCTATTGCCGCGGCTGCGCCACAGGCCAAAAGCATGGTTCGATCTTTATAACTGAGGTGGTAGGTTTTACTGTAATTCGACCCAATGGCAGCGCCAGAACTTACCATAGGAGACTCAAGCCCTACTGAACCCCCAAAACCAACCGTAAATGCACTTGAGATGACATGTGAGTAGATCGAAGATTTAGGGAGTACACTTGATTTTTTAGCAATTGCATAAACGATATCGGCACTTCCTTTGGAGAACTCCTCCTTTTTAATGAAATATTTGATGTACAGCACTGTAATGGTGAGCCCCACTAGTGGGAGGAGTGTGAACAAAAAGAAATCTTCGTAGTTGCTGGAATATTTTGCTACGAAGGTATTGATATTGTGTGCAAAGAGCTTGAGGATAACAGCAGCAAGACCACTCGAGAGCCCAACAAGAATACTGGAGAGTATTAGGAATTGCTTTTCATTGAGCCGCCTTTGCAGGTAACGAAGTACATGGGTAAACACCCTATGAATTCTTCTAAACATCCAATAATGTAGAAAAAGGTTTAAACGAAACCTTAAATTAGTTTAGTTTTGAATAGACTCCTAAAGATTGAGAGAGTATTAGGACGTATTAAATCCATTTGTGTATCATGGCAAATATTGTAAAAGTTGGGATTGGTCAGTTTAGCTCTGTACACCTCAACCTGCCAGAAAGCTTACATAAGCTAGAATCCATAGTGGCCGATGCATCTCAACAAGGAGTTAAACTATTGGTAGTAGGTGAGACATGGTTATCAGGATACCCCTCCTGGTTGGATCATTGTACCAATGTCTCACAGTGGGATGGTAAGGAAATGAAAGAGGTTTACCTGCAATTTTATAATAGCAGTGTTGACATCAAAAGTAAAGATTTTGAGCGGGTGTGTAATATGGCCAAATCAAACAAGGTGACCATGTGCATTGGCTTGAATGAGAAAGTAAATGCAGGCCCTGGCAATGGCACTGTTTATAATAGTTTTGTTATCATCAGTCATGAAGGCGAGTTGCTCAATCACCACCGGAAGTTAATGCCAACGTTCACTGAAAAAATGTTGTACGGACTAGGTGATGGGCATGGCCTAAAAGCGGTTGACACAGAAGTAGGAAGGGTAGGTGCCAGTATTTGTTGGGAACATTGGATGCCTTTGACCCGTCAGGCATTGCATGATTCAGGTGAACATATTCATATCGCTTTATGGCCAAAAGTTCATGAGATGCACCAGGTTGCCAGCCGGCAATATGCTTTTGAGGGGAGATGCTTTGTTTTGGCTGCTGGGCAAATGTTAAAGGCCTCTGATTTTCCGAAATCATTGGAACAACCTGACTATTTGAAGTCAGACCTCGATCAATGGACGCTCAATGGTGGTAGTTGTGTGGTGACACCAAATGGTAGTTACCTTGTGGAGCCAGTGTTTGATGAAGAGAAATTAATTATCTGCGAATTGAATTTGGATGAAGCCATCAAAGAACGCATGACTTTAGATACTTCAGGACACTATCAGCGCAGAGATGTATTTGATTTTAAAGTAGACCGTAGCCGAATGAATGACTAGGATTTACCATAAACTTTTATTACTGGCTCCCTTAACGCCATGCCTTTCTCTGATGTGGCAAATTCCATAATTTCAGCAATATCTTCAGGTTTTACCCATAAATCGGTATTGGTTTTTGGCATTGCCTTACGATTGTCAGGAGTATCGATTATACTGGGTACGAAAACAGAAGAAACAATATTTTTTTCTTTCCCTTCTTCATTAAGTATTTCAGCCAATTTAAATACAAGTGTTTTAGAAAGGGCATAGGCCAGAACACCTTTGCCGGCCTTTGCATCCAGGGAGGGTCTTGAGCCTACGAAAACAATTTTACCTCCGTCTTTTTGCTTTGCCATTTGATTAAACAAAACTCTTGCTGAGTAATAAGCCGTTTCAAAGTTGAGACTTATCATTTTCTTAATCAATGTTCCATCGGTATTATTAATGGTACCCATCGCAAATCCTCCCACCAATAATAGTGCAGTATCAATAGTTTGATGATCCTTAATCACCTGATCCATCACCTCTTGTGTATTGGATTCATCCATCAGGTCTGCATTATAAACACTGACAGGCGAAATGGTAGTGTAAGAAAGTTTTTTGCCTGGTGAAAGAATAGCAACAATTTGATGCCCTTTTTTCTGGAATGAAGTAATGCATGCCTTGCCCAATATTCCTCCTGCCCCTGTAATTACAATTTTTTTCACCATCTTTAATAGTCAAGTCAATTAATGTTATCAATAAATTTAAGAATATTAAACTACTCCCTATGAAATACATTGCAATCATCACTTTATGTTCTTTACTTTTCTTTAGCTGTTCCGACCAGCAAAAGAGCAATCCTATTACTGAAAATGAAGTAAATGAGTTGGTGGATGGTTGGCTAACCCTCTGGAGTAGTTATGATCTTGACTTATTGGATTCAATATTTTGGAATGATGCTGATATGACCTATTTCTCTTCGGAGAAGCGAGGACTGATCAAAGGATTCAATGAAATGCGACCCCACCATGAAGGATTTGGCTTTGTATCTGGTGGTATGAAACCATCAAAAGAACTTTGGCTGGAAGATATAGATGTGACACTACAGCCTGATTTTGCTGTAGTAGGTGCCATTTGGTATTTTGGGGACAGAACATTACCAAAAGACAGTGTTCAGAATGGCCCAGTTAGTTTTGTGCTCCTAAGGAACAATGAGGGTGTGGTAAAAATTGCCCACACCCACTTTGCTAATTATGAGTAGCGAATTAGTGCTACTTTGTTGTTAAGAACTTGCGAATATCGGTAGCTAGTTTAACTAAATCAGGTTCATGAATGTACATCATGTGACCTGCTTCATAGTAGGTGAGCGTAACCTGATCTTTTAAAATGCCATTGCGTGCAAATGTATATTCTGCATCAAAGAATGGACATATCAAATCGTAATAACCACTGGCTACCAGTACTTTCAGGTCTTTGTTTCTCCGCATGGAATCACCCAGCTTCCTGGCTACATTAACGTAGCTTGGCTCCCAGTAGCGTCCATCAGCCACATCTCTCCACCGCCACTTAGAACTCAGTTCACCATTGGAAGTAATGTAGGGCCGGTCCATTTCTACCTTGAGTTGACTGGCCAAATAGTGATTGATAGTGGCACCGTAGGCTCCACTAATATTATAACTCGATGGGTCCCCTAGTGTAGCCCGGTCTGCTACCTTATCGTACTCGTTACCTTTGTATCGACCATCTAACTGACCGATTGTAATTCCCTGATCTCTGAGTAATTCCTTTCTAAATCTTGGCATCAGTAACCTGATATCTGTTTGCTCTATGTACTTTTTTGAAAGTCCTGTGAAGTATACCATTCGGTCAACAATATGATTTCTTTCCGCATCTGTTAGCCGAGTTCCTTTGTATAGAGCAGCTACATATTCATCCAGCGCAAATTTTCTTGCCTCTTCGACAAATACTTCCAGGGTTTTCCCTTGTCCTGCCTTTTTGTGATACCATGCGGTAGCTGCCATACTCGGAAAATAAGTAACATAGGAAACAATATTGTCGTGTGTTGAAGTAGAACCTTGATAATCCAATGCCTGAGAAATCAGAATCAATCCATTCAATGACATTTCCTGACCGCCACCTTCCAATTCATAATTAACGGCAGCAGCCCTTGTTGTACCAAAACTCTCTCCGGCAATATATTTTGGCGAGTTCCATCTTCTATTCTTTGTTACCCATTCGCGCATAAAAGCAGCAATTGATTTTGCATCCTCCATCAAGCCCCAGTAATCTTCGGTTTTACCTTTTCCGATCACTCTGCTGTATCCTGTTCCAACCGGATCAATAAACACCAAATCAGTAATGTCAAGCATTCCATGGCTATTGTTGATGAGCGGGTAGGGGGCTCCACCATCATCTTGAGAGGCATCACTGTCCACTTTGGTAATTTGTGGGCCAAAGAAACCCATATGAAGCCAAACCGATGCAGAACCGGGGCCTCCATTAAAAACGAATGTGACAGGACGATTGGTGTTTTCAGCACCATCCAACTTATAGGTTACAGACCAGATTGAAGCGACCGGTTCTCCATCCTCGCTTTTCAAATAGGTTTCTCCAGCAACAGCCTTATATTTTATGAGTTTACCACCGAAGGTTCCCTGATGTGTTGTTACGAATTCTTTTGCTTCAGGTATCGGTTTAGCTTCTTCTTTTTTCTGTTCTTGTGCCTGAATTAGTGTAAACGAACAGAGTATGATAATGATGATTGAATAAACAGTTTTCATAATATATAATTTGGTCTTGAAGATGATAATTTAACCAAATTTAATTCATGTATCGATGAAATCTTTTTTCTGATTAATGTTTCCTTTTAATCTGACTTATATCATTTCATCTATGGTGGTAATGGCCGTTATTGCATGGTATATTAAATGCGCGCAACTATGAAATCTATTTTGATACCCGTTGACTTTTCTGAATATGCAAATTCTGCAATAAACACTGGTATATTTTTGGCTAAGAAGACAGGCGCAGAACTCTTATTGCTTCATGTGTTCTCAGCTCCTCCGGATTGGTATCGAATACCTGTGGAGAAACAGCAGGAGTACCCAGAAAATGAGGCGCGTATGGTTGAAGCCGAAATAAAAATGGATAAGGTCATCAAAGACAAAATATTCAAAGGAGTTAAAGCTACTGGGGTAGTTCGCCCCGGAAATGTGCTGGAAGAGGTTTTGGCTATGGCTAAACTCTACAAGTGTGATTTGATCATCATGGGTGCTCATGGAGCAGGAGCGTCTCAACGCTATTTTATTGGTTCTACCGCACAAAAGATATTGCGCACCAGTCCTTGCCCTGTATTATCAGTAAAGAAAGATTTCAAACCTGCATCCATGAAGAAAGTCGTATTTGCAGCTGACTTTGAAGAAAACCTTAAGCAGCCATTTAATAAGATCCTGCAATTTCTGAAAGCCACTGGTGCTTCTTTGACCCTTCTTTATATCAACACTCCTTCTAATTTCAAAGACACCCCTACAGTTACGAAGGCAATGACTAAGATGATGGAAGCTTATCCTGATATGAAAATGAAAGGCGAGGTATACAATGCATTAGATATTGAAAAAGGATTGCTCGATTATGCTGAGCAGAACAAAATTCAAGTCATTGCTAAAGTTACCCAAAACAGATCAAGACGGGCGGGGTACGACTTTGGGATTACGGAAACATTGTTGTTTAAATCTAATGTTCCGTTATTGAGTGTGATGACCAATTGATCATCCGACAGGGCAAGATAATTTTCAGGGTTGTAAATAATTTTTTCTTTTATTGATGCTACATTGGGTAGAATTAGACCATTGTATGCAGATAAAATATAATATCAGGACCCTTAAGCCTTCGGCCACACTGGCAATAAATGAGTATTCAAACGAGCTTATACGACAGGGTAAGAAGGTTTATAAACTGGGGTTTGGTCAATCACCTTTTCCAGTTCCCGATGAAGTAGTCAATGCGCTTATTGAACACGCGCACGAAAAAGACTACCTTCCGGTGAAGGGGCTTTATGTGTTAAGGGAGGCTGTGGCAAGTTACCATACCCGCAGAACCATGATGAGCGTAACGCCTGAAGATGTACTCATTGGCCCAGGCTCAAAAGAATTATTATTTATAGCACAGTTGAGTTTCAATGGTGATCTAATTGTTCCTGCGCCAAGTTGGGTTTCCTATTCTCCCCAAGCTCAAATTACTCAGAAGGAATGCTTTTGGATTGATACATCATCCAACCCCAAAAGATTATTGAATGCTTCTTTATTAGAATCTTTTTGTTCAATGCATCCGGATAGACGGTTTATGGTCATCCTCAATTACCCAAGTAATCCTACAGGTGCTACCTACACTTCCAGTGAGTTAAAAGCCTTGGCAGAGGTTGCCAGAAAGTATAAACTATTAATAATCTCAGATGAGATTTATGGTGAATTAACACACAATGGAGAACACCGATCTCTTACAGAATTTTATCGTGAAGGAACCATTGTCAGCTCAGGACTCAGTAAGTGGTGTGGAGCCGGAGGCTGGAGGTTAGGAACATTTACATTTCCCGAAGAACTTCGATGGTTGTCAGATGCTATGGCAGTGGTGGCCAGCGAAACATTTACGGCTACCAGTGCCCCGATCCAGTATGCTGCTGTGAAGGCGTTTGAATTCGGGCCAAACATTGAATTGTATGTTAATCAATCCAGAGTTATACTTCAATGTATCTCACAATATGTTTATGGTGAATTAACTTCAGTCGGTCTTACCATGCCCGAACCTCAGGGTGGATTTTATCTCTTCCCGGATTTTGCACAATTCAGAGAGAAACTGAATAAAAAGGGGATAACTACTTCATCTCAGTTATGTAGAAGAATTTTGGAAGAAACGGGTGTTGCCCTGTTGCCTGGTGTCGACTTTGGACAGTCACCGGAAGAACTATCTGCGCGTTTATCGTATGTGGATTTTGATGGTAAAAAGGCACTTGATTATATAAAGCAACATGGCAATGTCAAGGATATTAATGCGGTTGCGCCCAACATGGTTATTGCTTGTCAACAATTAAAAGAATGGTTGTTATGATAAAGGTGCATGTTGTAATGGTTATGCTTTTAATCCTTGTATCGTGCAATTATTCAGATACCCAGTTGCAATCTTATGCTGTTGCTGCAGCAACACCCGAGGCCACACAAGCCGGCATGGATATTCTTAATGAAGGCGGGAATGCGATTGATGCGGCTGTTGCGATTGCATTTTCATTAGCGGTTACAGAGCCAGCAATGACAGGCCTAGGAGCGGGAATACAGATGTTAGTGAGTATTCCCGGGGAACAACCTTTTATTATCAATGGTACAACTTACTCGCCAAATGCAACGCCTGTCACTGCTACAGAGGAGGTCATTAAATACCATAAAAGGTCGACCATTCCTTCTTTTGTCAAAACCCTGGGGTATGCAAAGCAAACGTATGGAAGTGATGTATTGACTTGGCGGCAATTATTGGATCCGGCAATTGGATATGCAAATAATGGATTTAAAATAGGGAGATTTAGAGCAAAGGTTTACCAACAATATGAAAGGCGCTTGATGGAGTCTCCGTACAATATGAATCATTTTTTAATTAATGATAGCATACCCAAAGTCGGGCAGGTACTCATTCAATCCCAGCTTGGAAAAACACTGCAACGCCTGGCTGAATTTGGTGCTGATGATTTTTACAGTGGAGATATTGCTGCTACAATTGCTAGGGATATGATTGAGCATGGAGGATGGATAACGCTAAAGGACCTTAATGATTTTCCACAACCTTCTGTTGTTCCTGCACTTGAAACGACTTATAACAATTTTCAGGTATTTACGAGTACACCTCCATGTGGTGGATGGGTAGTGCTTTTAACGTTGAATATGCTGGAACAAATGCAAGATCAGGATACGCGATACCAACGTCTCATCAAGGCATTGGCTTTGGCTCATGGTGAAAGACAAGTTAATCCAATTCAGGATATGGTCAATTACAAGGCTGAGGTGGCCGCAAGAGTCTCAAAGGAAAAAGCTTCAGAATTAATTGGTAAATTATCATTGGAGTATGCTGAAGAACGTGATAGTGGATCAGGGGAGACCACTCATTTTTCAGTAGTGGATGGTAATGGCATGGCCGTGTCGGTAACCACAAGCATCAATGCTTATTTCGGTTCTCGTGCTGCTTCTAAAGAACTGGGATTTATTTACAATAGCTACATGGAAGATTTTGTTTATGGGGATGACACACATTCCTTTTCAGTAGGACCCAATAAAATGGCCTATTCATCCATGTGCCCAACGGTTGTTAGAGATAGAGACGGGAACAATGTGCTTGCTACCGGTAGCCCGGGCAGTGCCCGTATCATTTCTACAGTAGGTCAGACTATTCAATATTGGATTGATGTAAAATCCGACATTAACGAAGCCATAAGTATACCGCGTGTTCATGTTAATGCGAACAATGCCTACCTTGAATTCACAGCGGATGATAAAATGAAATCGTGGCTTATAGAGAATGGGTATGATTTAACTGATGTTAAAAATGATCTCGGTACCGAAAACCTAAACCCATATTTTGGAGGAGTGCATGCCGTTGCATTTGAAGAAGGGCATTGGTTAGGCGCAGCTGACCCCAGGAGAGATGGTGCGGCACAATCTGTAAAGAAATAATTTCTCTTGAATTTTAATTAGATAGAGAGAATCTTTGCAATCCGCATAGACTCTTCTTCGATCTTATGCTGCTGATTAATCACCTGATCGTAAGAGTTATAAACAATTTTATTTTCTTTGAACCCAACCATTACGTTACTTTCACCATTAAGCAACCCTTCTACTGCAGCAACCCCCATTTTGCTTGCCAGTACCCTATCGAAGTAAGTAGGAGAGCCTCCTCTTTGTTGGTGCCCAAGTATGGTCACTTTAATGTCGAAATAGTCAGACCTCTCGGCAATCTTCTTAGCCAGTTCGTTTGCTCCTCCAAGTTTCGAGCCCTCTGCCACTACAACCAGGTTGGACTTCTTCCCGGTTTCCATTCCCGCTTCCAGAAGACTGTACAGATCATCAAATGACAGTTCTTCTTCAGGTAATATAATGGCTCCTGCACCACCTGCTATACCGCTATTCAGTGCTATATAACCAGAGTTCCTTCCCATTACCTCAATAAAGAATAGTCGGTTATGTGAAAGGGCGGTGTCTCTTATTCGGTCAATCGCCTGTACTGCAGTATTGGTAGCGGTATCAAAGCCAATGGTATAATCTGTACCAGCAATGTCATTGTCGATTGTGCCAGGAAGGCAAATGGTTGAGATATCAAATTCACTGGAGAAATAGTGCAACCCGGTGAAAGTGCCATCGCCACCAATGGCCACCAAACCATCTATTCCATTTTTCTTTAGATTTTCAAAGGCTTTTACTCTTCCTTCTTTGGTACGGAACTCTTTACTACGTGCCGTTTTGAGTATCGTACCCCCACGTTGCAGAATATTCCCCACAGACCTTGCCCCAAGCTTTACAATGTCCGCATCAATCATTCCCTCATAACCCCTCATTATTCCGTACACTTCTTTTTGATAGTAAATCCCTGCACGCACCACGGCTCTGATAGCTGCATTCATTCCGGGTGCATCTCCTCCAGAGGTAAACACCCCTAGTTTTTTAATTTCACTTATTTTTTTCATTGCTATAAATATAGTTATGCTATCTCATGCGTTCGTGATTCATGATAAAAAAAAGGAGAGTTAAAGCAACTTTATCCTATTTGATATACACGTTGGCATCATCAGGTAGTGTGATGATAAACGAACTTCCTTCACCCACTTCAGAATGAATTTTAATGCTTCCCTTTAGATTGCTTAGCGTTTCACGCACCAAATACAACCCAAGTCCGGATCCAGTGCTGGTTTCATGGGCGCGATAAAACATGTCAAATACTTTTTCATGCTGTGAAGAAGGGATGCCAATGCCGTTGTCCTTGAATTCAATAGAGACAGAGTTTGTATTAGTAACAGCATTAATGAGCAATTCGCACTTTTTTTTGCTTTTATCTCTGTATTTAATGGCGTTTGAAATTAGATTGGATAGTACAATTCTAATTCTCATGAGATCGCAATTGATTTTAATGTTTTCAAGACCTGTACATTGAACTGAAATCGTACTTGCTCCTTCCATATATTTCAATTCATTGATGATTTTTTGAATTTCATCATTAAGGGTTATAAGTTCATACTCCGTTTCTTGCCTTGCATTTTTTGCATAGTCGATGATCTCCTTGATAAAAAGTTCCATGGCAGCAATCCTCCCTCGCATCATTTTCAAATAATCCTTTTTTAGGGATTCATCATGTTCTAATTCAGTCAATTGAATCAGACCAAGTAAAGAACTCAGTGGTGCTCGCAAATCATGAGAAGAGCTATATATAAAACGGTCGAGTTCATTATTGATTTTAACCAGTTCAGCATTCTGTCTTTTGAGATCTTCCTTCTTTAGATAATTTCCCTTTAGGAGAAGAATTACCAGATAGGTTGTTACATAACCAAATATGGCCAGGTTGAACAAGGAAATTATGCTCACCTCTTGAGGAGTAAAGTCTCGATTTGGAAGGATTGAGTAGGGGCTAAAGCGAGCCAATAAATACAACGCGAACGAGAAAGTGATAAAGCCAAAAGATTTTATTTTCTCTTGATAATCATACAATACGAGTGCGGCTATTCCACCAGTTATGAAATACAGATTGATGTTGGTAAGATGAGTCTCACTAGCGGCTACAAGGTATATTATCGTATTGAAACTTAGGAGTCCAAATATTTTAGCGAAATTTAATCTGTTTATCCTGACAAGAAAATAGGATATGATTGAAGTAAAGGCAAACATCGCGAAAATTTGCCATGGTGCATTGAACGCAAAAATTAAATACATTACGTAATAGGCAACAGTTACCATCATCATGATAATGGCCAATCGAGATATCAGATTGGCATGTTGTACACTTTCCCTAACCACAAGTCTTGATGTTACGTGATTGTTGTTGGAGTGCTCAGGAATGGTCAAGTTGTCGAGTTTTAAAATATTACTCAATATATTTTATTTAATTTAGCTGTGAAATGAAAGGACTAAATATTGCTATTATAGCCCTAATTGTTTTTTCAAAGCTAGCGCTTGCCCAGCAAATTGCAGATGATTCTTATCACCCCACAATTGTCAATCCAGCTTACCCCTTTGGAGAAGGCTCTATGGTATTTATTGATGAGGGTCATCATAATTTTCATACTATGGAGGGTAGATATGCCTCCTTTGCACAATTACTAAAACGCGATGGATATAAGGTGGAAGCATTTAAGGGCACATTTGAAAGGGTGAAACTCTCTCAGGGTAAAATACTGGTAATTTCAAATGCACTTAATGAGGCCAATGTGGAGCGTTGGATATTGCCTAATCCATCGGCATTTACTACAAAGGAAATTGAGGTGTTAAAGAAATGGGTGGAAGGAGGGGGCAGCCTTTTTTTGATTGCCGATCATATGCCATTAGCCGGTGCTGCAGCAGATTTGGCTAGTGCATTTGGTTTTACATTTACAAATGGATTCGTAATGAAAAATGAAGGCAGCACCCCTTCCATATTTTCTTTAGATAATGGCACCCTTCTACCCAGTGCGATTACATTGGGAAGAGACTCTAATGAACGTGTCAACGAGGTAGCAACCTTCACAGGACAGGCATTTTTAATTCCTGACGCTGCACAGCCCATTTTACAGTTTCAGGATGACCATGTTAACCTTCTTCCTGACACGGCATGGAAATTTAATGATAACACCAAACGTCAAAGTGTAAATAGATGGTTCCAGCTTGCCTATATGAAAGTAGGAAAGGGTAGAGTGGTGATGTCTGGTGAAGCGGCTATGTTTTCCGCACAATTGGCAGGACCCAATAAAAGAACAATGGGTATGAATTCTCCTCTGGCATCTCAAAATCATCAGTTGCTTTTAAATATAATTCATTGGCTGGATGGAATTATTGATTGAATTATACCAAGAGAATTAATCGTTAATCGAGTTGCATAAAATCCTCTTTCAGCACGCGATCTAAAGTGGAGAGAAGAAAATCAGAATCCTCCTTATTGAATATGATCGGTGGTTTTATCTTTAATACATTCTCAAAAGGGCCATCGGTACTCATCAAAATTCCCAATTCCCGCATTCGGTTGGCCAAATAGGTGGCTTGTTCAGTTGCAGGTGTTAGTTGATTATCCTTCACTAATTCAATACCCAAAAACAACCCCATTCCACGTACATCTCCTATGATAGGGTAATTATTTTTGAGTTGGGCAAGGCGCTTTTTCATGTAAATGCCAATTTTTTTTGCGTTTTGCTGTAGCCCTTTATCCTTAATAACATTAAGCACCTCTAACCCTATTGCACTGGACACAGGATTGCCTCCGAAAGTATTAAAATACTCCATACCATTGGCAAATGCATCAGCCAGCTTTATAGAGGTAACAACCACACCCAAAGGATGGCCGTTGCCAATCGGTTTGCCAATGGTAACGATGTCCGGTACCACATCCTGACTTTCGAATGCCCAGAAATGATCTCCGGCTCGGCCACAGCCGGTTTGCACTTCATCGGCAATACACACTCCACCTGCTTCACGAACATGTGCATAAGCTTCTTTCAGGTATCCATCCGGCAATACGATCTGCCCACCACAACTCAACACAGATTCGCAGATAAACCCTGCTATTCCTTTCCCTTTAGATTGTACTTTCACAATGGCCTCCTTAATATGTGACGCGTACTTTTTGCCTGCATCCTTTTTATCACGATAAATGCCTCTGTAGGTGTCTGGAATGGGAACTACGTGAACATGATCTGGTGCTCCTTTACCACCTTTTCTGTCGAACTTATAAGAACTGATATCTACACAAGCATTGGTATTGCCATGGTATCCAACCTCTACCACTACCATGTCCTTTTGTTTTGTGTAAGTCTTTGCAATGCGTAATGCCAATTCATTGGCTTCACTACCTGAGTTGACTACATACACAACGCTAAGCGAAGCAGGCATTGTGGACAATAGTTTTTTCGTGAACGCAACAATATTTTTATGCAGATAGCGCGTGTTGGTATTCAACACTGCCATTTGTTTTTGACCGGCACTAACTACCCGAGGATGTTCATGACCTACGTGTGCTACATTGTTCACTGTATCAAGATATTTCCTGCCATCCGCTTCATAAAGATATTGCATGTAGCCACGCTGCATCATGAGTGGCTTGTGGTAGGAGAGACTCAGGTTTTTGCCCAGATGTTGTTTGCGGAAGGAGAGGAGCTTAGCATTTTCATTCGTGTGAGTGTGTGGGGATAATGTTCCCGTTACGAGAAGCCACGGATCAGGGCAAATACTTTTCCATACATCGATGAGCATGGGAGCGGCTACACCTGGAAAGTCTCCTTTTTTCTCCAGTGTATCCAACATGATTTGGAAATGGAGATGAGGTGACCAACCACCATTTTCGTGCAGGTCTCCGATCTTACCAATGGGTGCACCTGCCTTTACCTTATCACCTGCTTTCCATTTGGCTAAAGTAGACTTGTCCAGATGGCCATACAGGGTATAAAAAGTTAACTCCTGTAAAATATCGTGTTTAAGGATAATCGTAGGGCCATAATTGCGGTTGCCCACATTATCAGCCACACTGTAAATAGTGCCTTTGAGAGGAGCGAAGACAGTTTCTCCCGCATTTATAAATACATCCAATCCAAGGTGAACCGTTCTCCATGCCGGGCCGTCATTGCTATCCACCTCAAATGCAGAGGAAGTATAAAATGGTCTTACCTCATTGTACTTTCCCAGACCGACACTTTTACCACTTTCCTGAATCACTTTTTCAATTTGATCTTTCAATTGAACATCATCAAGAACAATAGACTGATTCCCCAACTCTACACTATCCATTCCCAGGTCAAGCCAATGAGCATTTTCAAGGTTTTTGGCTATGATAGGTTTTAATTGACTGCCCTGCTTTGCTATCCAGTCTTTAAAAATAAGGTTGACAGGACATGGTTCCATTCCACAGGCATGCCTAAAGGTGTAGTAAGCAAAAGCGGGTGATATATTACGAAGCTTTTCCATTAAGGTCCAGGCAGCTTCATCACTTATTTGTAGATAGGTATTGTCAGGATTTTCTTTCAGATTCTGATGAGAGCAAACTACGCTGATCAGAAGTCGAATAGTGATTAAGGTGAACAGCACTTTCAATTCAGAATCCTGGAGCGGGAAAGTATTATGATAACCCTGCACAATGTGATAAGCAGCTTGCAGAGGATCTGGTTTGTGCATTAGTGCATAAGCAAGCGCAATGGCCAATTCATTGATGGTATGGGAATATACTGCATCCCCAAAGTCGATGACACCGGGCACATTGGGATTCGCTTTATCAAAACCCACTAACACATTGTAATCGTTGGCATCATTATAAATGACACTCTTTGGAAGCGAGTCTTTAATGGGCTTTACAATTGATTCATACAGCCCAAAATAATAATGGACCAAAGCATTTTTGCCCCCATTGAATCCATCCAAATGGGGTTTTACCCATTCTACCTGAGCAAGATCCCATTTGATGAACCGATGTGCGGCAGGGTGATCAAAATCTTTGAGGGCCAGGCTCAGCTTAGCACAAAGATTGCCTAATCGGTACAAGAGCTGCTCGGAATGAGGACTAACCGTAGCAAAAGGCCTTCCTTCCACCCATGTCATCAAACGAACCAACCTTTCTTTTCCTTCCTTATCTTTGATGGTTGTGATTAACTCCTTGTTCTTGGAGTAGATTACTTTTGGAATATCCAGGCCCAGATTTTTAGCGATCAGATGCAACATCATGGCATTCTGAAATTTCAGAATATCTAATTTCTCATGTGGATTCGCTATTTTAAAGGTATACTTTCTTTTGTCTAGGGTGGTAAGCTGATAGTTTAGATCTATCTCACCGGGTAGTTCCTTGATGTCACCGCTCAGATGATAAATGCGGGTAATAAGAGTCTTTATTTTAGCCGAAGTGAATTCCATTTCAAAGTTTAATTCAGGCCGTTAAGATACCCAATATTTGCTCAAGAGTAACTTCATTTCATTTGACTAATGTGCCACAGAAGTGTAGCCGAAATGGATAAATGTATGATCACTCTTCATCCTATGAAGCAATTATCTAGTCAACAATTGCTTCTGCCTCCATTTCTACCAGGTACTCATCGCCAATGATCTCGGCTTTCACTAATGTGTTGGCGGGTTGAATGGTTTTGAATCTTTCTCCATGGGCGCGTGAAACAGGCTCCCAATCATTAACATGGCGCACGAATATGCGGGTGCGCACCACTTGTTCCAATGTGCCGCCCAGTGATTGCAGGGCACCTTCAATTTTGTCTATGACAAAGTGGGCTTGGGCGGCTGGGTCATTACCACCGATGGCTTTGTTGCCTAGTGTAGCCGTAGTGCCCGAGATTAATATTCTGTTTCCTTTTCTTACCGCTCTGCTAAACCCTGCTAGATCTTCCCAGATGGTTCCACTCAGTGCTTTCGTCCTCCCATCACTTCCTTCCAATGTGGGAAAGGGTGGCGGTAGGGAGTCTACATGATGGCTCAGGTCACCCGATGCAGTGAGAAATGGAGGTTTCCGGTATTCGTCTCCACAGTCACCGGGTATGGGAGTGAGTGCTTCTTGTGCACGCTTTATGTTTAATTTATCTTCTTCTGTCAAACTGAATTGAAAGAGTCTCGTGTTTTCCTGAACATGTTCACTTTTACCTAATCTCGCTCCGATAATTACGCCACCCACCGCAGGTTGTTCTAGCATAAAACGGCTCGCTACATTGGCGATGGACACATTGTGTCGTTTTGCTACCTTACTTAATGTATTAAGTAATTGCTGAAACTTTTCCCATCCGCCCGCTTCATCGATGAAGCGTTTGTATTTCATTTGCGACCAGGTCAATGAATCATCCAGTACAGGTTCAGGCTTCCCCAACCACTTGTCGGTAAGAAACCCACCTGCTACTGTACCAAACGCAAGCAGTTTGATGTTATGCTCTTTACACAAGGTAGCCATAGCACCTCCTGCCCGTTGATCGATTACCGAATGACAAACCTGATTGGAAACTACTTGAATACCACTGGCCAAAACAATTCTTAGGTGAGCCGTGTCAAAGTTGGTAAGTCCAAGGTTTGCGATAAGCCCTTCCTGTTTTAATTCCTGCAACCAGAATAGACAATCCAACCAATTGGGGTCGGCATAATTCCAGGCATGGTATTGTAATAAATCAATCTTTTTGGATTGTAACCGATTGAGAGCTGTGACAACTGCGGCCCGCACTTCTTCTTTGCTGGTTTGCCCGGGTTGAGGGACCCACTTTGTCAAAAGTTGTACAGCATTTGGATCACTAAGACTTTGTTGAAATGCTCCTGCGATAATCTCAGCTGACCCATAATGATCTGCCATATCAAAAGTAGAGAAGCCCGCATCGAGATAGGGCTTCATAGATTGAGCGGTTTTAATGGGATCCAATGTTTGTCCATCCCGTTCCATGTCTGCAATTTGCCAGAGACCTGTAAGCACGCGAGAGATCGTGAGTGTGGGGGAGAGAGTACAGGTTTCTATTATTGAGTCCATCGGTTATCTTTAGCACAGATTAAAAATTAAATTTACCTCCTTTATTAGGAATACAAAACCGAGAACTATGCATCCGATCAATATCAAAGAGAAGTTCAATTTATTTTCTGAAACATGGACACCCAAGATAATTGGTGAACTGAATGGACAATATGTAAAGTTGGCCAAGGTAAAAGATGAGTTTGTTTGGCATGCTCATGATAATGAGGACGAGTTGTTCATGATCTTCAAGGGCACGTTGCACATAGAGTTCAGGGATCGCACGGAGGTAGTGAAAGAGGGAGAGATGATCATTGTACCAAAAGGAGTGGAGCACAATCCACGCACCAATGGAGAAGAGGTGTGGGTGCTGTTATTTGAACCAAAGGAAACAGCTCATACCGGTGCCGTGGAGCATGAGAAGACCGTGCATGATCAAAAGTGGATTTAAGGAAGTTGGTGTGACCTATTTGGACATCTGAATTAATTGAAACCTTACATCAAATATAGATTGAAACAGAAAATTGCTACCTTCAGTTTGTTAGGACAAAAACGCTACATTCGGGCTTGCTCAGGTGATTCCAAATCATTGGAGAAAGTTTTAGATAGTGACTCTTAGCTACATTTTAATGAAATCTTACAAACATTTGAAGATATAAAGATTTGGATTTATTTTTACTATAATGTTTTTCAGACCGTTATTCTCTTAAATAAATTAATTGAATTAACTCACCGATTACTATGAAAGCAAAAATCCTATTTATTTCTGTTTTATTTATCTTCATAACCTCATGTGTTAACAGCGATGAACTTCTGGCACCAAAGATTGATGAATTTAAATTAGCGGGTATTTAAGAGACAAAAATCATTGATTCAAGAAGTAATGAATTTTCTATTCTTTTGAAATCGGAATTTTATAACAACTTGAATCCGAACTGGCAAATTGATGACACAGAAATTAATCTAATTTCATTGAGTAATTCCAAAAATTATAACTTAGTCGGTTTTAAGATTAGGAATTCTTCCTTAATTCTTGTTGGCATCTTCAATAAGATAACAAATACTTATGAACATGCTTACGTTCAAGATTATTCAAAAAATGTTGATGGCCTTGAAATAATGAATCAGTATTATATTGATGGTGCCAAAAGAATAAGTGTGACTGCAAAAGATAATAGAGTAATTGAGTTCCGAAAAATCAATGACCGTTTCCCTACAATCAAGGGTCGTACTCAGCTAGCCGGATCATTTGATAGGTGTATGGACATAGCTGTCAATGCTTGTTCTTCTGATTGGCAATGTGCGATACTTTGCGGATTAGCTTTTTGGCAATGTGCAGCCGAAACGGCAATAGCTTGTTATGCAACAAAATAAATTGAGATTTATATGACACTTTATCTTATTTTATCAATCTATTTAATTCTATGCGGAATTGTTGCTTATTTTTTCTCTGATAGCGACAATCGATTTGCCAAAATGATATGGTTAACATTTTTTCTATCGCCCATCGGTGGTGTTATTCTGGGCTTGCGAAATAGAGCAGATTTAAAAAGGAAGAATCGGAAGTTCTCAATTAAGACATCTTAATTATTAGTTGAAATGAAAATTTGTTAGGTCCGACTCAAGTCAATTGTGTCGGATTTTTTATTAGTATTTGACCTTGGACAAGAGTGGGTTGGTAAAGATAATATTCAAATGAGGCACCACGGCATGCACCAAATATTTTTGCAATGGTGCGATGAGGTATAAGCTGTAGGTTTTTGTTTACTTTCATTGCTTTGTCACGGTGTCACGGTAGATAAAAGAGTTTTCAAAAGCTCAATACTACAGAAACACCAACCGTTGGTGGAATCGTATTTATCATTCAAATTCCTAGATTTGATTAGATATTATTAACATGGGATTTGATCAAGGATCGGAGAAAGGAAGTTTGTAGGCAAGGGGCAAATAGATAATGAATAACGCACAAACTGCAATTCGAACTATATATTTTAGCATTATTGGTAACACCAGTTTGGCTTTAATAAAGGGGCTTGCAGGATTTTTCGGCAACTCATTTGCGTTGATTGCCGATGCCATTGAATCCACAACCGATATCTTTTCTTCACTTCTTGTATTGTTTGGTCTCAAGTATGCCAAAAAGCCCGCGGACGAAAATCATCCTTATGGGCACGGAAAAATTGAACCATTAATTACCTTTTTGGTCGTGGCTTTTCTTGTGACTTCTGCAACAATAATTGCGTACGAGAGTATTCAAAACATTCAGACACCTCATGAAACCCCCAAAGCCTGGACATTAATTGTTTTGGGTGGTATCATTTTATGGAAGGAAATTTCATTTCGAATTGTTATTAAAAAAAGCAAAGAAACAAATAGCACATCGCTGAAGGCAGAGGCCTGGCATCATAGAAGTGATGCGATAACTTCGGTGATGGCTTTTCTTGGAATTTCGATAGCCATCATATTTGGAAAAGGGTATGAAGCTGCAGATGATTGGGCGGCATTATTGGCTTCTTTCTTTATTTTATACAACAGTTATTTGATATTTCGCCCTGCATTGGGTGAAATTATGGATGAAAACCTCCATGACGACCTAATGATGGAAATCAGAGAAAAATCCCTGGAAGTTCAGGGAATTTTAGGAACTGAAAAGTGTTTTATAAGAAAAGCAGGGATGAAGTATCAAGTTGATTTACACGCGATAGTCAATGGAGAAATTTCAGTAAAGGAAGGTCACCATATTGCCCATCGCCTGAAAGATTATTTGCAACACGAGATACCGAACCTGGAACACATCTTAATTCATATTGAGCCAAAATGAATGCCTGCACCATTCAACTAAATCGTTTTCTGAATGACAAAAGACAAATCAAAACACTGGGACGATATCTATGCAACCAGACAACCTCATGAGGTGAGCTGGACACAAGAGAATCCCAAAATATCACTGGACTTTATCCATAGCTTTAATCTTCCAAAACAAGCAAGTATTATAGATGTGGGTGGAGGAGAAAGCAAGCTGGTTGACAGACTCATTGATGAAGGCTACGAAGACATTACCGTTTTGGATATTTCGGAGCACGCATTAAAGAGAACTAAAATAAGACTGGGTGAAGCGGCTGAAAAAGTCAATTGGATTGTAGCGGACATTACAGAATTTAAGACCGACAAAACTTTTGACTTGTGGCACGACCGGGCCACCTTTCATTTTATGACAACACCTGACCAAATCAATGAATACCTTAAGAGGGCAAAAACAAATCTTAAAACGAATGGGTACTTGACCATTGGTACTTTTTCTCAGGATGGTCCCAAAAAATGTAGTGGATTAGAGATTAAACAATATTCTGAGGAAGCACTTCAAAACCAACTAAGGGATGGTTTTGAAAAAATAAGATGCATAACGGAGGACCATCAAACACCATTCGGCACACTGCAAAACTTCCTGTTTTGTAGTTTTAAATGGCAAGAAGTAGATAAACCAATTTAGCGGAATGATCCAGATGTAATTCATAAATGCATAATAAAAAAGAGGGCACCTCCTGGATAGAAAATGCCCTCACTGGTCTACCTCGTGAACGAGATGGTATGTAGTTACTTACGTTTTCTCATCTGTTTTTCCTCAAGCTTCTTAAGTATCTTTTCTTGTTTTCTTGCTTTCAAGTCTTTTGTTGAGCTTTTAAGATTCTTTCCTCTTGCCATGATTATCAATATTTAAGTTTTGATACACATCGCCCCCTATATTTAGTATTTACTGCCCAGGCGAGTAACAGGCGCAATGAAATTACGCCCAAACAACTATGTGTTTATTTAATTAACAGGGGAGTTGAGATTGGCACACTCGCGAGTGCCTTTAATTCTGGAAGATGATTTTCCGGCTACTTTTGAAGAATTGTAGGAATTGCTCCGTTAGGAGGTAAAATAAACTTCGAATGATGGTATGAAAAGTACTAATCACGAAGAATTTCTTTGTTTCTACTAAGATAATGAAGGTTTTAATGATAAGCAACTATAAGAGACTGATCTATATCATACCTGACCTTTATGAATTAAAACCTTCGGAAGTAAAAAGATTTTGCGATTAATCCCCAAAGTAGGTCAGACTTCATTTCATAGCCAAGGGATCGCTACAGTTAGCCAACCCCCACAACCTCCATGCCTTCGCCTTCCGCTTACCAGCTTCGGGCATGGCAGGTAGTCGATGACGAGATGGGGATACGCATTTCATATTTCATTGCGCAACTCAAGACTATCGACTGCTTTAATGCTATCGGGATGCCTTCACACATCAGTCTCTGAACTACTCTTCGGGCAATTGCCTAAACAACGTTTTAGTATCCACTCTACTTTTCTCTAAAGCCTTTCTTTCCTTAAAGTAAACAAGACTTGCTATGGTCATTACAATGATCCATACAGGTGTAGAATGAAAATACCATTGCTCCACATTGGATGTAAGGTCTTTGTATGTATGAATACCGAGAAAGCCTGTTAACAACACAATGCCAGAAATAGCAATCACCAATTGTACTTTTCTGTTTGTAATCACTTTTACCTCTCTGGCCAATTCCGGATTGTGTCTGGGTAGAGACACCACAGTAATACACATCAATAGGAAGTTAACCAACATGGAAGTGACCATGATGTCGATACCGAGGAAAAAGTCTCCGGCAAAGTGACTTCCTAAAATACCGATAGAAGCCATCACTCCACTACCCATAATAGCGTTGATAGGCGTGTGATGGTTTGCACTTACTTTGGATATGGACTTGGGAAAAATGCCATCTTCCGCCCATGCAAACATCAGTCGTGACACAGACAAAATCATGGCGGGTAAATCATTGAGCAGGGCAATGGCTGCACCAGCAACAATTAAAATGGCCCAACCCGATGGAAGCAGGTAGCTCAATAAGCCGGCAGCAGTGATGTCATTGCTCATGGCTTCCTGAGCAATGAACTGCCATGGTACCGCATGATATACGGCAGCTGTGAATAAAAAATAAAAACCTCCTACAGAAAATACGGCAATAGCGATGGCCTTCGGCAAGGCAGAGTGTGGGTTCTTGGCTTCTCCTCCTGCTTGTGCAATAGAATCAAATCCAATAAAACTGGAAAAGAGTATTGCCGCTGCAGCCAGAAAGGTGCTCATACTAAAGACAGATGTATCTGCTGGTAGTGTAAATGTTGGAACAGCATTTAGAAAGTCCTGATGATTGTATAAGAATCCAGCAACGATCACCACAGCACCTAATCCAAACATGAGAAACATAAGCGGAACAACAGTGCGCTCATAAGATTTCACACCTCTTATGTTAACATAAACAAATGTCCAAAGCAGTAATAAAGAAAGCGATACACGGATCAGGCCGCTATCCAGAGCGACTGCCAGTTGTGGCATGGATAGCTCTGTAGCGATGTCTCTGAAAAAAGGAATAATCACATAAGAGATTACACCGATGACGATAGAAAGTCCAAACCACTGCGAAAAACTGGCGACAAAACCCAGGTAAGGGTTGAGCCCCCTGCTGGCATAGATGTAACTACCGCCAGCTCTGGGCATGGCTGAAGCTAATATGCTGTAGGCGAGGGCCGCCAATATGGCGGGCATGGCTGCCACTAAAAATGCGGGAAGCACATCTGGACCAATGCCCGGTACATTGCGCTGTATCATAAATGGCACAACGTAGATGGATGCACCTAACATTGAGCAGATACCAGTGGATGCCAGACCCAGCAATCCAAGGTGTCGAGACAGGTTATTTTTTTTCAAGTTGACTTATACTGTATATTTAAAACATACTAATGCTTTAAAGATATAGACATTTAGCCACGAGGCTAACCAACATGAAGGAATCTGTCAAAACTTTTTTAATTGCGGCATTAATGCTGTTGGTGAGTATTGGCATCGGCACGATCGCCTTTGCCACATTAGAGGGGTATAGTCTACTGGACGCTTTTTATATGACCATGCTCATGGTGTCCACTGTAGGATTTCGTGAAGTGTCTCCTTTAACCGATAATGGTAAACTGTTCGCCAGCCTATATATGGTATTCAATTTGGGTATCTATGCTTACATTGTTTCGGTAATCAGTCGCTACATCTTTGAAGGGGAGTTCAAAAAAATATTTACTACATTCATTTTTAATAACAAAACAAAAAAATTGAAGAATCATGTTATCGTTGTAGGGTATGGGAAAACGGGAGCGCGAACCTGCGATGAATTATTAAAGAATGGCCAGCAATTTATTTTGATTGAAAACGATCCCGAGGTTTTGCAATACCTGCCTGAAGTACCTCGCTTTCAGATAATAAAGGAAGATGCAACGCGGGAGGAAGTATTAATGAAAGCCCGAATTGAAGTAGCCAAATCAATGATTGTTACACTGCCCAATGATGCTGATAATATGATCATCTGCATTACAGCCAAAGGCATAAACCCTAATCTGAACATTATTGCAAGGGCCTCAGAGGAAAGTGCTGAAAAGAAACTATACAGGGCTGGAGCCAATAAGGTGGTAAAGCCTTTTGCCATTGGTGGAATACATATGGCGCATTTGATTACACAACCTCATGTTATTGAATTTCTCGAAATATTAACGGGTATAAAAGAACAGGATCTGCAATTAGAGGAATACATGTTCAATGAGTTAAAGGAAGATTTTAAGAACAAAACCATAAAGGAACTGGACATCCGTCAAAATACGGGCGCTACCGTAATCGGCCTAAAAGACCCTGAAAAGGGATTTATATTTGATCCCAACAGTGAAACCATCATCAAAAAGGGGGATGTACTCATTGTTTTGGGCTCACATGATAGCCTTAAAAAATTCCAGATGTATTGCGTGTAATTTCGCTTTGATTCTCCAATATTCTGTTGAAGATTACGGGTGAATCAACATTAAAAGGATGAATAAATTGTATCCCCATCTTGTAGGCCTTTTGTGCCTGTTGTTAGTTATTACCAGTTATGCACAAATTCCAACTCCCAAAGAGACGTTAGGGTTTGAAGCGGGCGCGGATTTCCATTTGACTACCTATGAGCAAAGCATTGCCTATTTGCGAAAGTTGGAGGCAGCAACGGACAAATTGAAAGTGATACAAATCGGATACACCTCCGAAGGTCGTGAGTGGTACTTTGCACTGATCTCTTCGAAAGAAAACCTGGACAACATAGAAAATATAAAAAGAATCACCAAACGATTGGCGCACCCGGAAGGTTTGTCTGAAAGTGAGGCAAAAGCTTTGGCAGCGCAAGGCAAACCCATAGTGCACATTGATGGGGGAGTGCACGCCACTGAAGTGGCAGGTCCAAACCATACTTTTACTTTAGTGTATGAAATCTTGAGTAAAGCTGACACTCCTAAGATGAAAAACATTTTGGACAATGTGGTGCTTATGCTTTATCCTACCATCAACCCAGACGGGCAAACTATGGTAGCGGATTGGTATCATTCAAATGTGGGAACTCCTTATGAGGTAGCACCACTTCCTAAATTATACCAGAAGTATGTGGGCCATGACAACAACCGCGATGCCTATATGCTCAACATGATTGAATCACGTGTGATGGAACGTACATGGAGAGAATGGGAGCCCAATATTATTTATGTACAACATCAGACCTCTCCCTTTCCTACACGAATCTGGTTGCCACCATTTGCAGAACCCATCGCCACACAAACACCTCCCATCATTGCAAGAGAAGTGAATATGATTGGGATGGCCATTGCCCAGGCGTTGGAGATCAATAACCAGCCTGGTGCCGTACACATGGGTACCGGATATGATGCCTGGTATCCTGGGTATATTGACTATTTACCGGTGTTACAAAACACACCCTCTTTCTGGACAGAGACCGCATTGTATAACTATGCCACCCCTTATTTTTATACAGTCAGAGATTTCCCGAAAGACAACCAAGATTTAAGAGCGGAGTCACTGTATATCAGCCCTTGGAAAGGAGGGTGGTGGAGAATCAGCGATGCCATGGCCTACATGCAAACGGCCTCCATTGCCGTTTTGGATTACGCATCAAAGTATGGCCACGAGTTGTTGTATGGCAGATACCAATCTGCTAAACTCACTACCGAAAGATATACCAAAGAGCCACCTTATGCTTATTTCATTTCACAAAACCAACGCGACCCCATGAGTGCGGTGGAGATGTTGAGAAGACTGGCGTTTAATGGTGTGAAGGTAGGGCAACTGAATAAGGCTGTTGAATTTGATGGTGTTAACTATGCAAAAGGAACCTGGGTAATTCCCATGAATCAGGAATATGCTGAATTAGTGCGTCAGGTATTTGACCGACAGGCTTATCCCGATTTGCGCGAATTCCCTGACGGTCCTCCCGAGCAACCGTATGATGCCGCAGGGTGGACCATGCCGTTGCAATTTGGCACCCGTGTGGTAGCAGCTGCATCGCCATTGACAGAGCAGGTGAGGAATGCGATAGAATTGCTTGAAGGGACGCCAACAGATTGGAAACAGAATAGAGACAGGGATGCTTATCCGGCAGATTTTGCACCGGGACTTGGTTTTAATTCCAATGCTACGGCTGCTGCTATTGTTGCCCCTGCCGGACGATTGACAGGAAGTGGTTCATCGTTGGTCGTTGATCCTAAAGAAAACAATTCATTCAGAATGATCAATAAAGCCATCCTTGCCGGTGGCAGTGTGAGATATGACAATGGAAAGTACGTGATCAGTGGTGTATCCAAAAGCATGATCGATAAAGAGGTGAAAGATTTAGCCTTGAATGCACAACTGACCAATTCATCAAAAGGTGTTAGGGTAAATCCACGAATTGGATTGTATCGGCCATACAGACCCAGCATGGATGAAGGGTGGACACGCTGGTTGCTGGAAGGTTTTGAATTCCCGTTTGCCAACATTGGTAACAACGACTTTATCTCTGGTGGTTTGAGAGATCGCTTCGATGTGATTGTATTGGCCGCAGATCGTCCTTCCATTATCAAAGATGGTTTTCAAAAGGGAACAGTACCACCACAATACGCAGGTGGGTTAGGAGATGCAGGGATTTTGGGGTTAGAAGAATTTGTGCGCAAGGGAGGTACGTTGGTGTGTTTGAATGAGAGCAGTGACTTTGCTATCGATGCATTGCATTTGCCTGTAAAGAATGTGGTCAAAGGATTAAGTACAAAAGAGTTCTTTACCGGAGGGTCAATACTGGAAGTAGAAGTGAATACTGCGCATCCTGTCATGGCAGGTGTGCCTGATCGCGCTAATGTGTTTGTTTACAGAAGTCCTGTCTTTACCACATTGGAAGGTTTTGAAGGTGAGGCTTTGACAAAGTACAAAGCGCAGGGCTCTCCACTTCAATCGGGTTACCTGTTGGGTGAAAAGCACCTGAATGGATTAGCTGCTTCATTGGATGTAAAGTATGGAGAAGGTCATGTTATTCTTCATGGCTACAGGCCACAATGGCGAGGCCAGCCTTATGGCACGTTTAAAATGCTTTTCAATTCTATATTGTATGGAGGGGAGCTATCGCGTTCACAAAAGGCGAGCAGCGAGTTTTGGAAAGCGCCTAAACCCACTCCACGTCATTCTGAGGGAGGTACGACCGAAGAATCCACTAATTGAGCAAGGCAATCCTGATAAGCAAATTGCTGATGTACTAGAGATTCTTCGCTCACGCTCAGAAAGGCGACAGCTATAGGTGAAGAGTTGGTGCGCTCACAAAAGATTCCTCGACTTTCTGAGGGAGGACGTAGGACGACCGCCTGCCTGCCGTTTACTTGCCGGAAGCGTGGCAGGTGGGAAGAATCTCTAGTTGGAATAATTATGAAATTCTTCGCTTATGCTCAGAAAGGCGGCAGTATTGGAAAAGGGTTGATACGTTTACAAAGGTGACTTAGATTAGTCTGATCTCAATGACTGTGCTGGGTTTGCTTTCGCTGCCTTAAAAGATTGATAACTTATTGTAATCCATGCAATCACCAACGCAGAAACACCACCAACAAGAATCGTCCATAGATTAATGTCAATGCGATAGGCAAAGCCTTCCAACCAGGTACTCATTCCGTAATAGGAGATAGGAGCAGCAATCACAAAGGAAATGATCACCAACTTGGTAAAACCTTTTGATAAGAGCACTACCACCTGGGTTACGGTGGATCCCATTACCTTGCGTATACCAATTTCTTTGGCCCGTTGTTCTGCAGTAAAAGAAGCCAATCCAAGAAGTCCAAGACAGGCAATAGCAATGGCCAGCACGGTGAAGACCGTAAAGATTGAACTCATGCGTTGCTCGGCCCTGAACAATGCATCAAACTCCTGATCAATAAATACATAGTCATAGGGCGCGCCTCCAGTAAGTGTTTTCCACTGGTCACCAATAAATTTCACCTTGTCTTGCAAGTCAACACCACTGAGTTGAATGCTGATCATTTGATTTTCGGGAGCATAGAACAAGAGTAACGGCCTTACTTTATTCTTTAAGGATTCAAAGTTGAAGTCCTTTACCACACCAATGACTTTGTAGGGGATCAAACCTTCTTCTCTGTATTCTCTTATTTCCTTATTCTCAATGTTATCCCATCCGATGAGATTGAACGCAGCTTCGTTCATAATTACCGCCATTGAATCAGAGGCAATATCTTTGGAAAAGTTGCGGCCTTGTGCCAGCTCCATTTTCATAGTGGGCAGGTGATCTTCATCCACCGTGTTATAAACAAAAAGTATGTCTTCAGTATTTTCTCCACTGGGGCGAAAAACAGAACTATTGCCAATGTTGGGTTGAACATATTGGGAATAACTCACCAAATTGATGCCATCCTGTCTTTGCAGAATATCCTTGAATGCCTTCTTGTTGTTGCCCAACTTGTTCACGTTATCCAGGATCAAAACATTCTCTTTTGAAAAGCCAAGGTTCTTGTTCTGAATGTAGTCTACCTGCTCAAACACGACAAGGGTAGAGATGATGAGTACGATACTGATGGTGAATTGCAGCGTCACCAAAAGGCTTCGGATGCCGCTGCTTTTGAAGCCGGCACGCACCTTTCCCTTGAGTACCTCTACGGGTTGAAAGGAGGTAAGGTAGATGGCGGGATAAATCCCAGCACCAAATCCAACAATGGCTACTAGCCCCAGCATACCCAATACAAAAGGAGTGGATTGCAGCGCTGAAAGTGTGATGGACTTGCCGGCCAATTGGTTGAACAAGGGAAGCAAAGCCCATACTGTGAATAAGGCAATGACTAGTGACAGCACCGCATATAATATCGACTCTGAAAAGAACTGGGCAATGAGCCTTCCTTTGACAGCCCCTATTGTTTTTCTGATTCCTACTTCCTTGGCGCGATTGGCAGACCGTGCTGTGGCGAGATTCATAAAGTTGATGCATGCAATCACAATAATGAACAAACCGATGGCGCCAAAAATATAGAGGTATTGGATGTTGCCGTTGGGTAGGATCTGTTCTCCAAATGTGGACTTCAAGTGGATATCCGTGAGTCGTTCCGGAATGTATCGGTAGCCACCACCTTGCGTCCGGAACTCATCCATAGTAATACCCAGATACATTTGAATTTCCGGGCCTACATATTTGTCAACGATGGCGTCAAGTTTGGATTGTATATCAGGATTGGCATTGGCATCTAACCTATAGTAAGTGTAACTGCTGTTGCTGGTGTATTGGATTCTTTTGGAGCCTTCCCAGGTTTCCATTGATTGCAACATATTGAAGGTAAAATGTGAATTGGCTGGAGGGTCTTGTACAATACCGGTCACTTCACATGCCAATTGTCGTGTGCCGTAGAGGATAATTTTCCCCAGCGGGTTGGTGTCGCCTTTGCCTTGATAATTAAAGTATTTTCTTGCCGCACTTTCAGTGAGCACTATTTTGTTGGGGCCTTTTAGCACTTCATCTGGTGTGCCTTCTATAAGAGGAAAAGTAAAAAATGAAAAAAAGTTAGAATCAGCCAGCAAGACCCAATCTTCTGTAAAGGCTTTGTCCTCATACTGCACGATGACCTGATTGACGGGTCGAATTCTGACTGCAGCCTCTACTTCAGGCACTTCCTCTACCAATGTTCTGGCCATGGGCTCAGCGCAAGTGGCCATGTTAAAATCCTGATCAGCCAGTCTGCCGGTGATCCCTAATCGATAGATCCTATCAGCATCCTTGTGAAAGCGGTCGTAACTCACCTCATCTGAGATATACAGTAGAATCATCAGCGCAGTAGCCATTCCTACGGTGAGTCCGAAGATGTTGATGAACGAGTAGAATTTCTGCCTTTGCATGTTGCGCAAGGCAACTTTGAAGTAGTTAAGCCACATGGAATTTTTGATTGCGTTATATGATAGACGCAATGGATAGGGAAGAGGTTGCGTCATTTTATTATGATCACCACCTATAGGTTGAATAATAATAGGTATCCTGATTGTAGTACTTTAAAACGCATCAAATGAAGTAGCTGAGGTTGGTCATAATTTGATAATTTTGTGCGCATGAATGAGTTGGAACGCTGGATTGAAGCATTGAAAGCAAGTTTGGAAAAGGAGGAGTTTATTAAGCTGACATTGAGTAAGCCAAAAGCTAAATCTGATCTGTCTAATGTGTATGGAAAGTGGATTGCACTTAAGGAGGAACCGCACCTGTCTCTAACGTACCACCATACCACCAAAGATGTAATAAAGAACTATAAATTGGACGAGGGGATCGTAAAGATAAAAGATTTATTGAGTGCTGATTTTAAGATTGGCACGCTGTTCACTGCCAGGGAAGATGTTGTGTTGCGTATTTCTAAAAAAGGAAAAATGCTGGTCACCTCAACGGCAGCAAGTCAAACTGTGGCTACATCAGAAACACACGATAAGCAAAAAAGAAAACGAGCATTGGAAGGGGATACCTACCTTACGCAATTGGGAATTGCTGATGCGCAAGGACAAATCATTCCCAAGATGGCGGATAAGTTCAGGCAGATCAACAAGTACCTGGAGGTAATGGAAGAGTTGATCAAGTCTGCCAATTTTCCTGCAGCCATCCGGATCGTAGACATGGGTGCGGGGAAAGGCTATCTGACATTTGCGCTGTATGATTACCTGAGAAACAAACTACATCATGATGTTAGGGTAACAGGAGTGGAGTTACGGCAGGATCTGGTAGACAAGTGTAATAATGCAGCCAAGGCGTGCGGCTTTGATCAGCTTCATTTCGTATGTAGTTCCATTGAAGATTATGCTTTAAGTGAAGTGGATATATTGATTGCCCTCCATGCCTGCGATACAGCTACAGACGATGCTATTGCCAAAGGGATTAAGGCCAATGCGGCATTGATTGTATGTGCGCCATGTTGTCATAAACAAATAAGGCAACAGTTAAAAGGAAAGGAGCATAAGAATCCAATCCTCAAATATGGGATATACAAAGAACGGGAATTTGAAATGGTGACCGATACCATCAGAGCTTTGGTATTAGAGCGCAATAGCTACAAGTCCAATATCTTTGAGTTCATCTCCAGCGAACACACCAGAAAAAACACAATGCTGGTGGGTGTAAGGTCGAAACATAAACCTGATATCGCGGCTATTCAAGGAAAGATCGATTCGTTAAAGGAAACTTACCAAATCGATTATCATTACCTTGAGAAAATAATTATTTAGAAATGGGGATAATACCACTACACTATTCAATTATTACTTTTCTAATACTATGGTTGCCAAAATCGGCAATGGCAAATACTGTTGTCTGTAAGTGAACGATGCCTGATGGTGCTCTCAGGCTTGCTTGCATGCCAATACCATTTTCAAAACCCGGGTCATCACCACCGCACAATGTAGTAACTGTATTGTTTTCCAAATAAATTTTTCGAAGTCTGTTATTGCCGGAATCTGTAATAATCAAATCCCCATTACCATCTATGGCTACATCAATGGGTGAGTTGAACCTGGCAGTTGAGGCCGATCCATCCTCATATCCAAGGGCACATGTTCCTGCAACGGTAGTTACCACACCTGCCTGAGTTATTTTTCTTATGCTATGATTAAACCAGTCTGCTACGTACACATTGTTATTGTCGTCAACAGCTAGGCCAACAGGGAAATTAAATTGAGCGGCTGATCCTGTGCCGTTCGTACAGCCGGCAGTGCTTCCTGCAAGTGTAGAAATGATTCCACCCGGAGTAATTTTTCTGATGCGGTGATTAAAAAAATCCGCAACATACAAGTTTCTACTCTTATCGAAGGTCAGGCCTGTGGGCCCAAAGAATCTGGCATTGGACAGTGTTCCATCAGCAGTGCCGACAGCACCAGCTACACCCGCATACGTTGAGACAACCCCTTCTGGTGTAATTTTACGAATGCAGGTATTCAAAAAATCTGAAACGTAGAAGTTACCATTCATATCAACGGCTACATCGACAGGATCATTGAATTGAGCCGTATTGGCCGGGCCGTCTACATAACCTGCAATACCGGTGCCTGCGAATGTACTTACAATTCCTTCTGGGGTAATCTTTCGCATAAGATGATTGCCTCTGTCTGCCACATACAAATTACCTTGGTTGTCTTTTCCCACTCCCCACGGAGATGCAAAACGGGCTGTCGTACCCTCACCATTTACCAATCCTTCAAACCCGGTTCCGGCAATCGTACTCACTTCACCTGTTTCTAAATAGGTGAAGATGGGGCTCGTTGATTCCTGATTTCCTATTCCTACAGTTATTGTACCCGTTCCTGCGCCTGCTGGTACAATAATTTTCATTTCAGTATTGTTGGAGACCACCACTTCTACAGGGTGTTCGTTGATGGTTACATTAACCTCAGACAGGTTGTTGCTAAAGTTTTTACCGTATAAGGTAACAGCCGTTCCTTTGATCCCGGATGTAGGATAAATGGAATCAATCTTAATAACAGGTTGTTCCACGTCTTGCTGGCATTGGCTGACCAATCCCAAAATGACAATGATCGGCAACCACCTTATGACCACTTTTGTTATGTTATTGAAATTTCCCATCGTCTAATCGTAACTTAAAATGAGTGCTGAGCTGCGTTCACTTTCTTTATTACTTCCCACTGCGGTGATATAATAATAATATTTCTCTCCTTTTGTTACTGATCGATCGGTGTACTCATACTTACCAGCTTCTATAGTTGCCAGTAGCGAAGGGGCTGCCCCTTGCGTCTTCCTATATATTTTATAAGCAACCAAACCATTTTGCAAACTGCCACCCCAACGCAACGTGATTGCACCTTCCCCTTTGAAAGCCTGAAATCCGGGAGGAGCAAAAAGCTGTTCTGAGGGTGCCGCCATCAAAATAAACGCATCCTGACTCCAGTCACTTGCACCGCCAAACATATCATAAGCACGTACGCGATAGGTGTAAGGTATTCCCCGGAAGGCTGTGCTGTCGTTAAAACTGTTTTCTTCCCATCGGAACAGGGTGTCCACCTTTTGTAGAACTGATCTTTCTATTTCATACACCGCTATTGCATTATCCAGATTTTTCATATCCAGCCAGGAGAGTCTTATTCTGCCATCAGCAACGGTGGCCATCAATTCGCGTGGCCTTTGAGAAATGGTAGGTATTTCCGGACGAACCTGCACGGTGTCGGAATGAATACTTAAATGCAGGCTGCTGTTTTCTGCCCTAACGGCATAATCGTAAAATATTCTTCCTGAAAGCTCCTGTGACGAATCCAAATAAGTGGTGTCTGTAAGAAATGGACTAACCTGCTCTAATGTTTCACCGGCAATACCTCTGTACACATAATAACCTTTTATATCTGTATCGCCTGCCTGCCATCGCAATCTTATTGCTTGCTGCTCTGGAACCGTACTTAGATTGACTGGTGGGAGTGGGGCCAGGCTACTTTGGAACATGCCAAATACAGTGGCACTGGTGACGGAGCTTTCTCCCAGCACACCCAATATTCGAAAATGATAATAATATCTTTTCATGGGTTCAACTTGTTGGTCGATATAAAGGGTATCCGTTGGTGGCAAATCGGCAATGGTTTCGAAATCCTTGTTTTGATGCTCACTTCTCAATAATCTTAATCCCCTGGAGAGTTCAGGATTATCCAATCGCCAACTTAAAAGTATTCCTTGCACGTTGTTTTGGTTACGCGTGTTGATGCGATAAGGTAAAGTGGCCTCGTTGAAGTTGTAGCTGGCTACGGTTACCGTATCGGAGGGTATGTTGCGGTTTCCCACACGGTCGTAGCCTGCTAATACGTATTCATATGCCTGATGGGCGACAAGCAAAGTATCTCTAATGTTTACAAAAAGCGAATCAGCGCGAACACTCAACATTTTCTGCACTGGTTGAATGGCAAAGGCTCCATTAAAATTATCCCTGCGAAGCAACTGATAGTACACGGGAAAATTTTCACCCTTTAATAAAAATGTAAGTTCAATTTGATTGGGTTGTGTGAATTGCTTAAAGGATTGCGCTCTCGGCATCATGGGTAAAGCGGGTAACGAAACAGAATTGGTAACAAAGGCCGTTTGCCAGCTACCGTTAATTTGGTGGCTTATACGATATTGATAAACTATCTTTGGTTTAACGTTTTTATCGACAGTAGCATAGCCCAGTGCCAGCATGACAGGGAGATAAAAATTATAGGGAGCAATGGAGTCAGCATTATTGTGCTGCAATACTTTTTGCCAAATTACATCGACAGGTATGGGCGAATCCTGATGGGGCTGAGGAAAATAGGAGAGCGCTTCATTGAATGCACGCTTGAATTCTTCATTCGTAGCAGGGGCTCTGCTTTCGCCAACCTCTGTCCAGTTGTTGCGATTTCCTTCTTTTCGTTCGATCCGGTAGGCTGTAATGTTCTGAAATGGCTTTGATGTTGATACAATACCTTTTCCCAGAAATACAATAATTTCATTTTGCCTTGCTTCGGCCATGCTGTTCACTTGCTGTATCTGAGCTACCGCCCCAGAAGCAAACACAAGAAGTAAAAAAAGTATGTACCTTTTCATTTAATATAAAATTTCAATTCCTTGTAGTCAGTACCATAATGAGCATTTACCCCAAATGTAACAGAAGCCGAGCCGCTACTTTTATCACAGAACATTCCATCACAATCTGAATCACATACACCCCATCCCTTATAGGCTGTACCTTTCAAGGTCAGCAAGCCCTCTCCATCAACAAACCAATCGCCATTAGTACTGATTTGGCCATCATAATTTTGCATACCCATGATGTTGGCACTACAACCTGCGCAGGCAATCACAACCGAGCCACCAAGGCCAACCCCTGCATCAACAAAAATGCTTTGTCCAATGCCAAAAATTTTGTCTTTGCCAAACTCCATCTTCGCACGAATATCTCCACCCACTTTTACATAGAGATGACCGGAAACCAGGCCAAAATTAAAATCAACATTCGGTATCAATGGAACGGGCAAGGCAACACCACCCTCAAAATAAAAACCTTTCACTACCGTTGGGAAAATATCAGGGAGATGGTTTGCCTTTTGATAAACATAGGAAGTACTTTGAAACCGTTGGATGATGTCCGGGGTCATGGGGTAGTCCCCAAACAATAGTCCGGCCTGACCTTCCAAGTTCGGATTGGTTTGCGTTAATTTTCCTGTCGCCAAAAAGCTCCAACCGGAATTGTCTACCAGCACAGTTGCATCCCCTTTGGCATGTTGAGAAGGAGACACCTTTTTATCAAAATGTAGATTTCCCTCCAGCCGTTGTTCATCGAAATTGTAAACCAGTGCGATGTTACCAAATGGAAGATCCACATTCTTGATACTGATTGATTGATTTTCCGCTTTTAATTCCTGCGTGACCTTGAAGGCAAGCTTTCCAGTCGCTCCTTCGGTTCCATTTAAGTCGCCCTCAAATGTTAGATCAGTCCAACTACCATTTTTCACTTCCATTTTACCCACCAGTTTTTGCAGACTGGAATTTTTGCCCTCAGCCAATACGAATTTTTGATTGGGCAACAGGGATATGATGGCTGCGTTTTTGGTGTGAGTGAGCTTGATGTCAAATAGAAACTTACCCACCTGACCTACTTTACCTAATGATTCAAATTTTTCGGCAGTGAAGGTTTGATTGTCTGTGGGGATACTTATTGCAACAGAGTTAGTAGAGAAATTGATGGCACCGGGGAGTATATCACCTACCACTTTGCTGCCCGCTTTCTTAAACACAATGCCACTGGAGATTTTCTCTACGCTGGGTATTTTATGATCGAGTTCTCCGATCACCGTCACGGCATCATTGGTCACTTGCATACCCGTTGCCTTGAAGGAAGCAATGTCATATACCGAAACATTAGGTGCATTTTTATCTACCATGATGTTAACGGCACCATCACTTAAAAGTGCTAAGGAGGACAATCGAAAACCTTCATTTGCTTTGATGACAGGCAAGTTTTGTAAGATAGCAGCATAAGTGTCATTCTTTGGAGTGGCCATCAGTGACCATTTACTCTTGCCATTGTCATAACCAAAAGTTAAATCACCAGTAATGGCCACATCAGCGATTCCATTTAGTGTGATATTGCTTGCATTGTATTTGGCATTGTCATGCAATTTATCGGGGAGAACGGTGAGGCCTGTAAATGGTACATCTACAATTCCGGTTTTCAGCACACCCTTGTGGACATTAAAGCCACTGCTTGATATTGACCAGGAAGTAGCGCTCAATTTCCACTTGTCAATTCCGATATCAAATCCTGGCTTGTCTACCACTGACGCTACGGCAGTTTGGGTAATTAGCACCTGCCCCACGTCTAATTTTAAGTCGGCCTGAGTTATGTTTTTTAAATTGGTGTGCAGCACACTGTGCAGTTTCAGGTTTTCACCATCAATATAGGAGTCATTGCTCAATGCATTCATGGTGAAGTTGTGCAACTTATAGTCTAGATTTTTTCCATCATCTGCTATAATGTAGTATTTGTTTATGTTGTTTGCAGAGACGGCAGAAATGCTTGTCACGCTAAGCTTTTGATTGTTACCAGTACCTGTTGCCAGCCTCAACTCATTCTTTTCAAATTGGGCCACATTCACCTGAAAAGTGCTGATGTTAAGATAGGTTGGCGCCTCAAGATATCCTTTGCCCTGCCCATTGTCAGTAATTTGCAGTTCATCGTCTTTTGCCACTTGATGCAAAACCAATTTATTATTGAGTTTGAGGTCAAGGGTACTCGCATCAAGAGGCACATTTCCAGTAACAGGCTTACCATAAAAGATGCCATCCGGATTTTTCTTATCGCTCTTTATTATTTCAACCTGAGAGAAGGGGAGAGAAGCTTGGTTGTTTTCGAGTGAAAGGTTTTGAGCTAAAGGAAGATTAATAAATGCGCCCGTAAGTTTTATCTTATCACCCTCCTCTGTCAGTTGAGAAACTTCAATGGGTATGCCCAGCAGTTCTGTTAACACAATGCCATTGTATTGCGTTAATTCAAAGTCAATATTTTCGTTAAGGGTTTTAGTCAGCGTAAGGTTTTTTACATCACCGATGTACTGACTTTGACCTTTTACAGCCCAGACCTGAATGGGTGTGTTCATAGGAACGTTTTTTAACACATACTCACCTTGTTCATTTGAATTTGTTTGAAGCGGAATGGCATTCCCCTGAGTAGAGGTCTTTATATAAACCTTTGCATCTGTTATGGGTGTATTGCCCACCATCACTTTACCCGAAATCTGTGCCGCTTTCTTCATGGCGATGGTTATTTCATAATAATCTTTTGTAGGTGTTGGTAACTGATCTTTTGTAATAGTGGCAGTAGTGGCTTCATAGAGTTGGCCATCGGGTGCCTCGACTTTAATAATAAAATTGCCGCCCATGGATTTAAATCTAAATTGGGCAAATCCCTGAGCGTTGGTAAGTACAGGTTGCGGCACAATGTATTGAATGGATACTTTGGCACCCTCAATCAATTTTGGCCCGGAAGGCTTGGGATTTTGGGATTGCCCTGGTAGCTGAAGTGAACTTAATTGATAAAGGCCATGACTGCTATTGATGTATTCTGTAACATTCACCTTTATGCGAAAAGCCTTATCGTACAGTTTGATGATACCTGCATTTTGTTTGTCTTTCGTTACATTGATGATTGTATCATAAGAGAGATAGGCTTCCTTATTAGTCGGTATAACAGTTAACTTCTGCTTGCCTAGCGGGGCCTGCACTTCAAAAGTGGATTTTGTTGGCCAGGTCAGGTACCAACCACTGGTGCCGGAGGGTTTGGTCTCATATCCACCCAATGTGGTTTGTACGGAGTTGCCATTCTTCACACTTACTTCGGCACTTACAAATTGATTTTGTTCGTTTACCACCTCACCGACTAAACTTCCTTTTGGATTGAGGAGTATGTCGCTCAATACCTTTCTTTCTCCTAATAAAATTTTTGGAATAGCTTCTTTGTAATCAGAAAATCCATAATAACTCACCGTGAGGAAACGGTAGGGGTGATGAAACTCCAGGGTTTTGGTATTATCATTAAATTTTGTGGTAGGATACAGCTTGTCAATTTTGAAATATCCCTCAGGCTTGATGGCCGACCATCGCGTGTACTTCGGTGGAGCCAATAAAAGGTGAAAAATCACATTGTCCTTTTCTGGTATCTCCCAAAGTTTCACTTGCGCAAATGATATTCCTTTTTGAGGGTTGTCACCTCGCTTCACATACCCTACAATCTCACCAGGTCTCCATTGCATAGGCAATGTATATTCTACATTAGGTAATTTGTACTCATCAATGAAAGTAGCATTGTCGGTTTTATTACCGGTGAGTTGTTTTGCTTTATACTTGGATAATGTTTTCTCAAAATTAAAAGCAAACGGGGTTGGGTCCGAATAGAAGTTGGTCAGATTTGCCTCATTTCCTTCAGCGTAAATAAAATACTTATCGTTCGGGCCAATGTTTTTAACCAATCTATAAAGCTGGACCACTCCATTTTTATCTGACAAACCTTTTCCTACTATCTCCATGCCCTTTATTGTAGCTTTAGGGGAAGGTGGAGTTCCTTCATTAGAGGGAACTCCGTAGGGCCTTATCTGTCTTAAAATATAAAGGGTATAGTTCTGCAAGGGAGCCTGCATAGCACCTTCCTTCAAGAAGTCACTTGGCTTTAGTTGAACCTTTAACCAGTATTCCCTCACTGCCGTCAAGAATTGGCCAACATCTACTGTTTTGTTTTTCTCAATGGTAATGTCTTTAGTAGGGCTTAACAAATAGTTGTTTTCAACCACTACCCGTGCTGTACGATAAATAGTTCCGGCAGGTTTACCTGTGTTGATGTTGATGGTTGAAGAGATTGTTTTGGGTAGTTCCAGGTCGTTGATAACAAATTGAAAGTTAAATTTTCCGTTGGCATCAGTTTTTGATGTGGCCAATACTTTTCCTCCCCCGTTGTAATTGTCGTTGATAATTTCTTCCTTGCTACCCGTCTTTTTAACATAGGTCAGCACCAATTTAACATTGGTATTTGCCACAGGTTGTGATTGACTAAATACAAAGGTATAATCAAGTTGACCCGTAATACCTGCGTTATCAATAAATGGAGCAACAGTTGCTTCTCCGTAGGCAAGTGGTTCTGTATAACCTGGCGGGCCCTGATAGGGGCTTACACTTGTAGTTTGAGATAATGGCAATGTTGCAAACGGTGAGTCAGCCGCCTCATAGGTAAATGAACACACAGCACTTTTTCCTTGATTTCTGAACTGGTTGGTGTTGTTTCCAAAATCAGCACCACTACCCAATCCTGCTATCACCTGCCATGCATATTTTCTTCCTGGTTCCAATACAGGCTGAGCAGGGCCATAAAGAAAGGCAGTGGCACCTGAGACTGTTGTTTCAAAAAATGCCGGAGTAGTAGCGGTCAGTAATGCGTCATTTGGATTCTTTGTGGGATCCAGCATTTCTACCAGGCGTAAAGTATAAGCCACATTGGGCGGAGCACCTGGAGAGGGTGTCCAGCTGAAAACAATAGACTGTATAGTAGTTGCTTTAATTTGACTACCACATAGCGGGTTGATTAACTGTGGTGGTTCAAACAAATGAATGTTAACCAGGTTGCTACATCCCAGAGGGTCATCACCAGAAATAAAGTTTCCCTTGAGATCCACAATGCGAATACAGAATCGGTAGTTGCCCTCTGGTAACCCCCTGTTAAATACTGCATTGGCAGAGATACCGGAGAATGTCAGGTTTTCAAATCTAAAGTAAGGGTCGAGATCGAAACTATTGAGCATATAGGGCACTCCTGCACTGAGTGTGATTACGTCTTGAGTAATACTACCTGGGCGAGATTGAATGACGATACCATTACTTCCTTTAATGGCAAGATGAAGCCTTACTGAATTATGGGTGGTGGATACAATGGTGCTATTGATCTTATTGAGATAATCCTGTAATGATGAGGTATAGGGTGGCGTTACAAAATTTGTTACCGTAACAGATCCTGGTGCTGGCTCTTGAATGATGAAACTACTGCATCCAATGGGTGCGGGTGGAGATATGGGTTCGTACCCCATCAGTGAGGCATACACCCTTACACAAATTTCATAATTTCCTGGGGGCAGTCCGGAGTCAAATGCCTGAGCTTCTGTAATACCTGTAAAGGTGAAATTACTCCGCATAAATATTTCTTGTAAATCAAAATCATTAAGTTGATAGGTAGAAAATTCAGGGATACCTAAATAGTAATTGTCAGTTAAAAAATTATTTTGAATACGAATACCATTATTTCCCTGAATGATAATGGATACCTTGCCGTCATCGATATAACCGTTAATGGGGGTAATCATAACGCGCAGTTGTTGACTGGTCAGGTTAGCCAGAGGAACTGAAAAGGGCGGACTCAATGTGGTGATCACCGTGGCCTGCGTTGCCGGACTTTGAGCGAATGCCTGGTGGCACTGGAAAAATACAGGCAGGATGAGCGATATTCGCACAACAATTTGAATTGCCCGCTTCAATATACCCCGTGGATTAAAAAGTGTATGCATAACCAATATCTCCTTTCGTTTCTTTAAATGGCATTACTGTATCCGTTTCCTTCGTACTCTTATTGATATAGAATCTTATATTGAACCTGTGTTTCCGCGATACCCGATAAGACGAGTTCACTGAAATTCGATTTATATTTCTGCTTTTAACGTCATTAATGGTGTATGCCATGGATGACCACATCAAATTGACGCTCATCGTATTGTTTACCATCATCTTTGTGATTCCCAGCGTAGGCCCCTTGATTTTTGTTTGCTGACTGGGCAACTCGAATTGTGTAGTAGTATAGCTTCCTGAAATACTAATTTTTGCTGCGTTGAAGGTGGCATAATAGGAGGCCAGCCAGGTGTCCATGTTGTAGTTGGTATATAGGGCTGTAGTTGGATTTCTATCCGTTAATGTTTGGTTGTTGTAATTGATCATAAATGTATGTGTCAGCTCGTCTCCCGACCACATGAGGTTGTGTAGCATTCCCCAGCTTTTCACCGTTTGGGAAACCCTTACTAATGTGTCCAATGCAATTTTTCCTGCCGCCTGGCCAATGTCATAATTTGAATAAAAAATATTTCCGGTATACTTTTCACCCAACCTTCCGCTTACATTAAGTGAACCTATTTTGCGCTTTGTAGTTGATTCCCGGGCGCCATCCAGGTTATCTGTTTGATAGCCATAGCTACCACTCGCTTGCAAGGCCGAGTTAAAAAACTTTGCATGAGGTTCAAGTGTAATATTGCGTAGGTCGTTTTGAAAGAAATAACTTCCCATGCTTTGATAGTTGGGATCCACTTTCCTAAATTTTACTCTCAAGCCCAATTGTTCCTGTTCATATCCCAGTGAGGTTTCTAGCGCAGAACTGTAGGTGGTAGAACTGTTCTTGTGATTGACCATTGAACTGAAAGGTTTGATGAGGGTACCCTCATCTATTGTATCCGGTTGAACTGTATTTATGTTTGACGTGTAAAGGCTTTGTGCCAGCTCAAGTTCAAACCGGAATTTCTCTAAAAACTGTTGTTTCGAATAAATTCCTACTACCAGGTTTTCTGCGGGGGTGATTTCTGCTTCAGTTGTTGTATAGTTGATCGAGTTTTCATCATCGTGTCCTTTTAGCATAATTAGGTCAACGAAATTGTTTTCAGTTCCATAGCCTATTTTTGTAGAAAAAGCATTGCGTTTGAAGGTGGGTGTTTGAACAAAAGTGCCATCGGGATTGCCTATTGCCTGCACTGCCCTAAAGAGCCGGCCATACATAAAACCAAATCGTAATTTGCCGGGTGTTAATTCTAACCCGGCACCGGCAATGGTATGGCCGCCCAAGGTAAATGGTGAAAAGACAATATTGCGATACCCAAAATGTCCTTTGGCCCATTTGTAATAGGGGCTAACACCGAATTGATTGAAAGGTTGACGAAAATCACGTTGTTGCTCAGAAACAGTAAAGGAAAAGGGTAGGGTAACTCCATATAGTTCTAATATTGGGTTACCAGTAAAGTACCAGGTAAACTTTTCACGACTTGCAGGTCTGCCTTCTGCATTGAAAAACATCGCGTTGGCAGATATAGTGCCAGTGAGCGTTAAGGGTTTCTTTTGACCAATGGCTTCTAAATCCTGACCATACCCAACTTCTTCAACCAATAAGAGAAAAGAAACTCCAATTATTATCTTTAGATAATTCGGAGCTTTCATAACTAAAATTCATACACATGGTGGCTCAATTCGCGTGTATATTAAAAATATATCATAAATCTTGAGGATTCTTGACTTAAGGATATTTGCAAGTTTAAAAAGTAATGGTACTTGTAAATTCCAGCTACTACCAAGTTAATGAATTCTAGCTTTGGAAGTATAACCTGGGGGCATGAATAAAGGTTAAACCACAGCATTAATCGCTAAACGGTGTTTGAATTTTAATTGTGTTTAAACATTAATTAGCGTTTTCCAGACTCTTAATCAAAGGGCCATCATCAAAAAAGGGGATGAATGATAAGTTGATTGAACAACTTGTCACCATCCCCAGTTTCCAAATTTTAGTCCCCTAGTTTTGAGTCTTAATGTTGGTGTCGGCAGGCCGCTCAGCTTTTTGCTTGTTCACCATCGCTTCTATATCTCTTAATAATTGTTTGGCGTCATATACGATGCCGTCTTTGATGGTGTATTCTACACCGCCCACTCTTTCTGGTTTTCCGGTTTCGTCATTTAGTCTTACTGCACCCGTACCATAAAGCACTTTCATGTTTTGAAGAGGATTCTCTCCAACAATGATCATGTCAGCGAGTAAACCTTCACGGATCACACCGTACTCGATTGGTTTTTTCTTAGGATAGAATACTTCTTCAGCTGCATGCATGGTACCTGCTCGGATTACTTCCAAAGGATGTAAACCCGCTTCCTGCAACATCTCTAATTCCAATATGGTACCAAAGCCGTAAAGCTGATAAATATAACCGGAATCGGATCCCAGGGTAATCTTTCCCCCTCTGTTTTTGTATTCATTCAAAAACCGCATCCATACCTGATAGTATTTTTTCCATGCTACTTCGTCTTCCGTTGTCCAGTCGAACCAGTAAGCACCGTGGCTCACGCGGCTGGGTTGGTAGAAATCCATTTGTGAAGGCAACGTGTACTTTTCATGCCAGTCGGCATTGCGCGCACGCATTACATCACGACCGGCAGAGTAGATGGTCATGGTAGGATTGATAAAAAAATCGTTCTCAAGGAACTCTTCCATCAACGCATTCCATTTCTCACCTCCCGGCTTCACCAGATTCCACTGACGTGCCACCTGACCAAAGCGATGTTGCTCATCGCCATAGTTGATGTCAAAAGGCCAGGGTTGTACGTCATGGTTTTCGTACATCGATTCGAACAAACCGTAGAAGTGAGTCATACTGGTAAGACCAAGGCGAGCAGCATCGAGTGCGTTCATCTGGGCAACTCCACTTTGCGCAAGATGCGCTGTACTTCCCATGCCCTGCGCGTTGGCTTCATCCAGCAACGCCTTCATGATTTCAGGGCGGTGAGAGCCTAACTTAAAACCTTCTACGCCTTTGCTCCTGGCATAGCGTACCCATTCCTTTGCATCTTCAGGAGTTTTCACATCGCGGTTGGCCCATTCCTTACCGGTGCCCATCCTTTGAAAAACGATCATTCGGGGTGCAACGATTTCATTTCTTGCACTTCTTTGACTTTCGGAAACAGACCACTCTAGTGGACCAAACGGAACACCACGAACGGTGGTGATACCATTGGCCATCCATAACTTATATACATACTCTGCCTCTTCCGCCTTTACTTCGCCACCGGTGTGCACGTGTAAGTCAATAAGACCCGGCATGATGTACTTGCCTGTTGCATCAATCTCCTTTACGTTTCCTTTCGTACTTAACTTAGGACGCCTGGCAGGGTCGATGGCAATGTGTGGAACGCCAACACTTTTGATGCTAACGATTTTATTCTTTTCCACCACAATGTCGACAGGACCTGTTGGAGGCGCCCCGGTTCCGTCAATCATCGTAACTCCGCGAATGATCAGTTGATCGTAAGGACCACCACCTTCTCCGGCTTTGCGGTCGGGTCCAGGGGTTAAAGCTTTTCGTTCCTGTGCCTCCGCCATCAACGAGGCGATCAGAAGGGTACAGGCTATTAAGTACTTCATGTTTAGTTAGGTTTGGTATAAATCAGTTGAGATTTTTAATTCTGGTTAACGTTCACCTTAGTAGCATCTGGTCTTTCTGCCTTTTGTTTGTTCACCATTTGTTCTACGTCTTTAAGTAGTTGTTTGGCATCATACACGATACCGTCTTTGATAGTGAACTCAACACCGCCCACTCTTTCAGGCTTTCCTGTTTCGTCATTCAGTCTCACCGCGCCCGTACCATAAAGTACTTTCAGGTTTTGCAGCGGGTTTTCACCTACGATAACCATATCTGCCAAAAGACCTTCGCGGATGACACCGAATTCAATAGGCTTTTTCAGGGGCTTGAATACCTCTTCTGCACCATGCATGGTAGCAGCACGAATTACTTCCAGGGGATGGAAGCCTGCTTCCTGAAGCATCTCCAACTCCAATACAGTACCAAATCCATAAAGGTTATAGATGAATCCAGAGTCTGAACCAACGGTTACTTTACCGCCTCTGTTTTTGTAATCATTTAAAAACTGCATCCACACCTGATAGAAGCGTTTCCACTCCACTTCATCTTCCGTTGTCCAGTCGAACCAGTAAGCACCATGGCTCAGGCGACTTGGTGTAAAGAAATCCATTTGTGTAGGCAAAGTGTATTTGGCGTGCCAGTCGGCATTGCGTGCGGCCATCACATCACGACCCGCAGAGTAGATGGTCATGGTAGGATTGATGTAGAAATCTCTTTCTATAAACTCATCCAACAATGCATTCCATTTTTCTCCACCGGGCTTCACAAGACTCCACTGGCGCGCTACCTGTCCAAAGCGATGTTGCTCATCACCGTAATTAATATCTAAAGGCCAGGGTTGTACATCATGGTTTTCGTACATCGATTCGAACAAACCGTAGAAGTGAGTCATGCTGGTGAGGCCTAAGCGAGAAGCATCCAAAGCGTTCATTTGTGCTACTCCGCTTTGTGCAAGGTGAGCGGTGCTTCCCATGCCCAATGAGTTGGCTTCGTCCAACAATGCTTTCATGATCTCCGGGCGGTAGGAACCCAGCTTCAGACCATCTACACCTTTCTTTTTTGCATATTGCACCCATTCCTTGGCATCGGCAGGAGTAAGGATTTTACGACCTTCCCATTCTTTTCCGCTACCAGGCCTATGAAAGGAAATAATCCTTGGCGCTACAATTTTATTGCTGGCACTTCTTGCCTTTTCTGCCAGTGACCAGTCCAATTCTCCTGCAGGTACACCGCGCACGGTGGTAATGCCATTGGCTAACCAAAGTTTGTACGTGTACTCAGCTTCAGGTGCTTTCTCTGAACCTCCAGTGTGTACGTGCAGGTCAACAATACCTGGCATAATGAATTTGCCGGTGGCGTCAATTTCTTTCACGTTGCCTTTAGTAGCCAGCTTAGGACGTTTTGCTGGATCGATGGCAATGTGAGGAACACCCACGGACACAATATCTACAATTTTATTTTTCTCTACCACGATATCAACAGGGCCAGTAGGAGGGCCACCCGTTCCATCAATCATAGTGACTCCGCGAATAATTAATTGGTCATAAGGACCGCCACCCTCATTGGATTTGCGATCCGGTCCCCCAATCATCTGCGCAGAAACAAGCAGCGGAAGGGCTAGGAAGGTGAGTAAAATAAACTTTTTCATAATAATAGGTTTTGGATTAGATGGTTGAATACCTAAGATACCTAAAACCAAAGCCTACTCTGTGAAAATGTGGATAAATGGTGCTATTAGGGTTTAAAAAGTAACGGTCTGCTCCATCAACAAATGTTGACAAAGCAGACCGCTGTAATGACGGAGCAGGCTTAGATTAGTTCTGCTGTCCTGATACTTTAGTAGCGTCTGGTCTTTCCGCTTTTTGCTTGTTTACCATTTGCTCTACGTCTTTCAATAATTGTTTGGCATCGTATACGATACCGTCCTTGATAGTATACTGAACGCCACCCACTCTTTCAGGCTTTCCAGTCTCATCATTCAATCTCACAGCACCTGTTCCATAAAGTACTTTCAGGTTCTGTAATGGATTCTCATCAACGATCACCATGTCAGCCAATAGCCCTTCACGGATTACTCCGTACTCAATTGGTCTCTTCAATGGTTTGAAGATTTCTTCAGCACCGTGCATAGTTGCCGCACGAATGACTTCCAAAGGATGGAAACCAGCTTCCTGTAACAATTCGAGCTCTTGAATAGTACCAAATCCATAAAGATTATAAATGAAACCAGAGTCAGATCCTACAGTCACTTTTCCACCTCTGTTTTTATATTCATTTAAAAACTTCATCCATACCTGATAGAACCTTTTCCATTCTACTTCATCTTCTGTAGTCCAGTCGAACCAGTAAGCACCGTGGCTCAGGCGACTGGGAGTGTAGAAGTCCATTTGTGTTGGTAATGAATACCTGGCATGCCAGTCCGCATTGCGCGCTGCCATTACATCTCTTCCTGCCACGTAGATAGTCATGGTAGGGTTGATGTAAAAATCCAATTTAAGGAATTCATCCAGTAATGCATTCCACTTTTCTCCACCTGGCTTTACCAGGTTCCACTGACGGGCCACTTGTCCGAAGCGATGTTGCTCATCACCGTAGTTGATATCCAAAGGCCAGGGCTGTACATCGTGGTTTTCATACATCGATTCGAACAAACCATAGAAGTGAGTCATACTGGTGAGTCCAAGACGAGCAGCATCCAAAGCATTCATTTGTGCCACACCACTCTGTGCAAGGTGAGCCGTGCTACCCATTCCCAATGAATTGGCTTCGTCTAACAATGCCTTCATGATTTCAGGACGGAAGGAAAACATTTTCAATCCATCTACACCATTCTTCTTGGCATACTGTACCCATTCTTTGGCATCAGCAGGAGTAAGGATCTTGCGATCTTTCCATTCTTTACCACTTCCTGGTACCTGAAAATTCACAATACGAGGCGCAACTATTTTGTTGCTTGCGCTTCTGCTCTTTTCCGTTAGTGACCATTCGAAATCACCTGTAGGCACTCCACGCACTGTTGTAATACCATGAGCCATCCAAAGCTTGTAGGTATATTCTGCTTCAGGCGCTTTCTCCTCGCCTCCGGTGTGTACGTGAAGGTCGATGATACCTGGCATGATGTACTTGCCTGTTCCATCAATCTCTTTTGTTTTTCCTTTAGTCGCCAACTTGGGACGTCTGGCAGGATCGATGGCCACCTTCGGCACTCCAACAGATTTGATTTGAGTAATTTTATTATTTTCTACCACGATATCCACCGGGCCAGTTGGAGGTCCACCCGTTCCGTCAATAAGAGAAATACCGCGAATGATCAATTGATCAAAAGGACCCTCGCCTTCTCCCGATTTGCGGTCTGGTGCACCAATCATCTGTGCAGAAGCCCACATGGGGAATGACAAAAGGGTAATTAGTAAAATTCGTTTCATTTATAAGGTAATTTGATTGACCAACAAGGTACTTCAAAACCAAAGAACCACTCCTTAAAATATGTACCAATGGTTTTATTTATGTTTGGACATCAATGGCCACAAAGAGGGTGTGTATTTTCATTACAGGTATAATAGGTCAAAACCCCTTGCTACAGCCATTTAAGCTGAGCAAGGGGTTTTGAATGGAGAAGTAACCTCTTATTTCTTAGCGCGCTCTTCCTGCTGCTTTTTCACCATGTTCTCCACATCGCGCAAGAGCTGTTTGGCGTCATACACAATACCGTCTTTTATCGTGTATTTGACACCACCCACACGCTCTACCTTGCCAGTTTCATCATTTAATCTGGGAAACCCAGTGCCATACAATACTTTTAAATTCTCAACGGGATTCTCATCGATGATGATCAAATCAGCCAACATGTTGGGTCTGACGAGTCCAAATTCAATGGGTTTACCTTTAGGTTCAAAGATGGCTTGTGCTGCATGAAAAGTAGCGCCCCTTATTACTTCTAAAGGATGAAAACCCGCCTCCTGAAGCAACTCCATTTCTTCTATTACCCCGATACCATATAAGTTGTAAATAAAGGAGGCGTCATCACTTACAGTCACCCTGCCACCCGCATTTTTGTAGTCATTGAGGAAGGACATCCATACCCGATAAAAATTCTTCCAGGCCAATTCTTCCCAGGTGGTCCAGTTATAAAAATAAGAACCATGGTTCAGGCGGTTAGGCTCATAGAAATCGTGCAAGGAGGGAAGTACGTACTTGGGAATCCACTCTGCCGTGCGTGCGCGCATCACATCACGACCGGCCAGATAGGCGGTCATGGTAGGATCAAGAATGGTTTTGTGTTCCAGAAAGAATTGAATAAGGTCATTCCATTGTTTGCTGCCACGAGGATAAATCTTATCCCACTGATAAGCCACCTGACTGAAACGGTCCTGCTCATCGTTGTACTCAAAATCCCTGGGCCAGTGTTGAATGTCTTCATCTTTGTACAGTGATTCAAATAGGCCATAGAAATGTGTAAGATTGTCCAGCCCTAACGCAACGGCATCCCGTGCATTTACCCTGCCCACCATCATTTGCGATAAGTGGGCAACAGATCCCATTTTTCTCTTATGCGATTCATCAATAGCGGCCTCCATCACATCCGGATCCATATTGAAAATCTTTATTCCCTCTACACCTTTGGCATTGGCCCATGCCACCCACTCCCGTGCCTTTGCAGGTGTGGTTAACGGCCCGCCCTTCCAGTCGGAGCCACTTCCCGGCACCTGAAAGTCGACAATGCGAGGTGCCACGATTTTGTTTTCTGCGCTGCGCTTCTTTTCGCTTTGCACCCAATTCACATCCCCGGCAGGCACGCCACGTATCGTAGTAACGCCATGCCCCATCCAGAGTTTATAGGCATACTCTGCTTCCGGAGCTTTGGGTACGTCACCCACATGTGTGTGAATGTTGACAAACCCTGGGAGCACATAGGCGCCATGTGCATCAATTTCTTTCGTTCCTTTGGCTGGCCTACCAGAAGGATCGATAGGCACTCTGGGAGTGCCCACCAACACTATCTCTTTGATCTTGTTGCCTTCGATAACAATATCTACCGGACCATAGGCTGGCGCGCCAGTGCCGTCAATTAAATTGGCTCCACGGATTACCATTCTGTTAAAAGGGCCTTCGCCTTCACCTGCTTTTCGATCGGGGGCAGGTTTTACCTGTGCCTGAATAAGCAATGGGATAAGAAGGAAATAGAGAATTATTAATCGTTTCATAATGGATGAATTAATATGCTAAGTCTATTTTAAATTTCTCTCTTTACTTTGAACTAGGAATAGGAGGTGGGCCTTCCGGTAAAAGTGCTTTATATACATACTCACCCTTTCTTTGCCTGAACTCAGATTGTACTTCTTCTAATAACTTTGAATTTTCAAATACATCAACCATGGTCATGGCCAGGGCCTTGGATGAATAGATCATTCCTTTATGACCGATAGACATACCACCACACGCCACGACAGCCCATGAATGGCCTGGGGTTCCGGCAGGTTGTGTGGTGCCACTGAGCCGTATTTCGGGAACCAGCCAGCTGACATCTCCAACATCTGAAGAAGCGCCTCCCGGATGCTCTAATGTCTCCTCCATGGGTTTAATGATACCATCGATTCCAGTTTCGCGGACGCCTGTTTCTTTTTGTATTCGTTTAGCAAAAACAATTTCTTCGGGTGTATAACTAATATCACCTAACAATTCAAGATTTGTTTGCATGGCAGCCCCTCCGGTTCGGTTAACTAATATTTCATGAATGCCCGAGACCAATATTATTTCATAATCTACGTCTGCCATTATCGCAGCACCCTTGGCTATACGCTCTATCTTTTTCCACACTTCTTCCATCCCTTCTCTTTTAGTATCCCGAACACGTGTCCAAATCTTGGCATAATCAGGGACTATGTTGGCTGCAGTACCTGCTTGTTGAATTTGATAATGAATTCTTACGGTAGGTTTGATATGTTCCCTCAGGTAATTAATTCCCGTAGTATAAAATTCCAAAGCATCTACTGCGCTTCTTCCATTCCATGGGTCAGCAGAAGCATGTGCTGTTTGTCCTTTGAACTCTACTTCAAAGTCTACTAACGCGAGCGAACTTTGAACCGCAGCTTTTGTGGAGTTACTGGGATGCCAATCAAAACAAACATCCAGATCATCAAAAAGTCCTTCTCTCGCAAAATACAATTTACCAAATAATCGCTCTTCAGCCGGTGTACCATAAAAGCGAACTGTTCCTTTCAGTTTACCAGCTTCCATCAATTCCTTAATGGCTACTGCTGCACCCATACTGCCCACACCAAATAAATTATGACCACAACCATGTCCGGGTGCTCCGGGGGTGACGGGCTCTTTTATGGGACTGGCCTTTTGCGAAAGTCCGGGAAGGGCATCGAACTCCCCAAGTATACCAATGATAGGTTTTCCGGATCCATAACTCGCGATAAAGGCGGTGGGAATACCTGCTACACCTTTTTGAACGGTGAATCCCTGGGCTTCCGCATAATCAGATAACAGTTTGGACGATTGATTTTCTTCAAATGCTGTTTCTGCGTATTGCCATATTTCGTCACTCATTTTTATCATCTCTGCCTTGTGCTTTTCCACACTGGCCATTACGGCTTGCTTGTTGGAAGAAATTTTTGATTTCTTTTGAGCAGTCAATGAAAATGGTGACGTGAGAAGACAAGTAATAATAAGGCAGTAGCTCAGTTTCATATTTCTGGTTTGTAGGTTTATGAAAGATAAGTAAATTAATCAAAGTTGAAGGACGAGTAGTAAACAGTATAGGAGGTAAAATGAGGCTTTGAACCGCCTGTCTGTTTGTTCAATAATAATTTAAGAATAAATTCTATTGTTGTAGTAAGATGATCACGGTATGTTTACATACAACTTTATCTGGATAAATTGATTTATAGATTATAGAATAGGTATTATGAAAAAAATATTTTTAACCCTGATTACACTTTTAATAGTTCAAACTGTCTTTTCACAAGAGGCCTACCGAAGATGGCGGGTGATGAACCAGATCCGCAACGACAAGTTTGACCTTGTGCTGCCGGAAGTAATGAAAGAGAACAACATCGACATGTGGATCATTACCAACAAGGAAGGCAACTTTGACCCCTTGTATCAAGATATGGGTGAAGGATACACCAGTCAAAATGGGTATTATATCTTCACCAACATAGGTAAACCCAGAATAGAAAGAGCAGCCCTGGGTATTGACGGAGGGTTTTTAGAAGGAGGTGGATCGTACGATTACTTTGGGAGTGAAAGTGAGTTGAAAGAATTTGTGACGAAGCGCGACCCCAAGAGAATTGGCCTAAACATGTCGAAGATGATAGGCGGTGCCGATGGACTTTCTTATACCATGTACAAACACCTGGCAGAAACATTGGGAAAGAAATACGAGGCACGTTTTGTTTCGGCTGAGAAATTGGTGTCTGATTTTAGATCAAGAAGAGTAGCTACCGAGATTGCCACATTTGCTGAGGCGGGCATCTTGTCTTACACCATTGCAGAGAAAGCTTTCTCTAATGAGGTGATCACTGTAGAGTCCTAAATAGGGTTGACCGTTTTCAAGAGGTTGTTGAACATAAATTTA
>ERZ761609.250-NODE-250-length-71181-cov-18.757304_pt1 | contig 71181 bp, 59 predicted proteins | sample MGYA00511163_ERZ761609 | MGnify/ENA primary metagenome ERZ761609 (study PRJEB28899, sample SAMN02445070) | bioreactor sludge metagenome | biome: EBPR sludge | place: Australia: Brisbane, Thorneside Wastewater Treatment Plant | collected 2011-12-16 ...
CCCTACACGACGCTCTTCCGATCTCAGCACTTCGACACTTTCATGCAATTGAAAGCTCGTATGAACCCACATCTTGGTGGCCTGATCGGCCGTGATGATGGCGCCTGAAATTGTCGACAAGATCAGGTATTTTTCGTTGAGCTTCACCCGGGGGCTCCTTCGCGTCGGACTGTGGTCGAGTTTCTCTAGGCTAGCGCCCTCGAGCACTTTCCGCAAACCGTTGGATGCTTTTGGTCCTGTCCGATGTCTTCACTCCAATACCAGCAGCGTTCGCACTTTTGGCCGGACGCATGCTCGACGGCGATTTTCGCTGCACCTGAATGCAGTCGAACCTGCGAGACGATGAAAAACTCGGAAAGCAGAGACTCATACTTCTTCAACAGCTCAAAGCGCGAGCCCTCAGCCGTCACGCTCACGCGCGCATCAAGACCCGAGCCGATGCTCTTCGCTTGCCGCAAAGTTTCCAGCTCCTTGAGCGCTTCGCCGCGAACCTCAAACAGGCCCGAAAGGTCCTGAGCGATCGCGGCTTGATCCCACTCCTGATGAGCCTGAGGAAAATCACATAAGAAGATGCTGTCTTCCTTTGGTCCAGGCAGGTGTCCGTAAACTTCATCGGCGAGAAACGAAGTGATCGGTGCCATGATGCGCACAAGATGTTCGGTGATGGTGAAGATCGCAGTTTGCGCGCTTCGACGCTCGCGGCTTGTGGCTTTGAAGGTGTACAGGCGATCCTTCAGCATATCCAAATAGCCCGCCGACAAGGTCACGGTGAAAAACAAATTCAGCGCGTGGTACACCTTGTAGAAGTCATAAGCCTCAAAGGCCGCGCGCGTTTCGCGAATCAGTTCGTTGAGACGCCCCAGCGCCCAGCGATCCAAGACGCTCATGTCCGCAAACTTCACTTGATCTTGTGTGGGATCGAAGTCGTGAAGATTGCCGAGCATGAAGCGCATGGTATTGCGAAACCGACGATAAGTTTCGGTGACGCGATCAAAGCTTTCTTTGCCGCAGCCCATGTCTTGGCCGAAGTCTTCATAGGCGGCCCAGAGTCGCAAAATTTCGGCGCCAGATTTCTTGGTGATCTCGGCGGGGTCGACGACATTGCCGAGCGACTTCGACATTTTTCGCCCCTGCACATCCGTCACAAAGCCATGTGTCACCAGCGCCTTGAACGGCGGCTCTCCGGTGCTCGCCATGGACGCGAGAAGAGAAGTCTGAAACCAGCCGCGATGCTGATCGCTGCCTTCCAAATAGACGTCGGCTGGAAAACTCATGCCGCTGCGGCGCTTTTGCACGGCCGACCAGCAGACACCTGAGTCAAACCACACATCCAAAATGTCTTGTCCGCGAGAAAACTCTCGGCCGCCGCACTTGGCGCAGCCGCGATCGCCGACAAAATCGCTCTCTGCGTGCGCATGATAAGCTTCAATGCCGCCTTCTTTTTCTATCGCATCAGCGACGCGATCCATGATGTCGGCATCCGCCAACACATGTCCGCAAGATTTACAGTTGAAGACCGGAATCGGCACGCCCCAAATGCGCTGTCGCGACAAACACCAATCCGGGCGATTCTCAATCATCGCGCGAAGCCGAGCTTCGCCCCACTCAGGAAAGAACTTAAGCTGATCGACGGCCTTCAGTGCGCGGGCGCGCATATTCGCTCGAGCCGATTGACGACCACCATCATCGTCCAAATCCATGCCCAAGAACCATTGCGGCGTCGCGCGGAAAATCAGTGGCGTCTTCGAACGCCAGTTGTGCGGGTACTGATGCGTGAACTCTTTGTGCGAGAGCAAGCGCCCCAGCGACTTCAAGCGCTCGATGATCAGCGGATTGGCGTCCCAAATCTTCGTGCCTTTGTACTCCGGAACTTCATCGGTGAAGCGGCCTTCGCCGTCAACGGGTGAAAGCACTTTCAGCCCGTATTGCAAGCCCACGCGATAGTCGTCTTGTCCGTGACCGGGAGCTGTGTGAACGCAACCCGTACCGGCTTCCAAAGTCACATGTGAGCCCAGCACCACCAAAGAGTCTCGCTCGTAAAACGGATGCCGCGCTTGCAGCTTTTCAAAGGCGGCGCCCTTCGCGCTCACGCCCGTCGGCTGCAAAATCAGGCCCGTCGCCTTTTCGACACTCTCGCGAAGCTCTCTCGCGAGAATCAAAATGCGATCACCCGCATCGACGAAGTCGTAGTCAAAGTCCGCGTTGAGAGCGACGCCCAAGTTGGCCGGAAGCGTCCATGGCGTGGTCGTCCAAACCGCGAAGCCCACAGGCTTAGCAAAGGCGCCAAACTTTTTCGCACCCTCATCAAAGGGCATGACAAAATAAATCGAGGGCGACTTGTGCTCGTGATACTCGACTTCGGCTTCGGCCAGCGCAGTTTGCAGAGTCGGGCACCAGTACACAGGTTTCTCACCGCGATACAAGACTCCGCGCCTGAGGGCTCGGGCCAATTCGCGGACTTCTTCCGCCTCATAGGAAGGGTGCATGGTGAGATAAGGCTCAGACCAATCGGCCAAAACACCCAGGCGCTTAAATTGCCCGGCTTGGCGATCCACCCACTTCTGCGCCTCTTCGCGACAGAGTCGGCGCATGTCGCGATCGGAAATTTCTTTGCGCTTCGGACCCAAGTTCTTGCTGACGTTCTGCTCAATCGGCAGTCCATGACAGTCCCAGCCGGGAATGAACGCGGCCGACCATCCCGCCATCGCGCGGTACTTGATGGTGAAGTCTTTCAAACACTTGTTGAGCACGTGTCCGATGTGAATGTCGCCATTGGCGTAGGGAGGACCATCCGGCAAGGTGAACACAGGTCGCCCGCGGTTTTTCTCCTGGCGGCGCTGGTAAATGTTTTGCGCGTCCCACTTCGCAATTTGTTGCGGTTCGCGCTCCGGAAGATTTCCCTTCATCGGAAAATCTGTCTTCGGCAACAACACGCTATCTTTCAGGGACGTCGACATCGGGGAGCCTCCACAAGTTGGGTCTGCCACCTAGGTGAAGTTCCGAGCTTAGCAAAGTTCGCTTTAACTGATGAGGGATTTCAGGCTCTTGAATCCTGCCGCGATCAGCACATTCAGCGCTTCCACATCACTCGACAGATTCAGCGCCTCTCGCACTTCGCCCAGCATGGCTTGGCTTCGCGGGTGGAGGGCCTCCACCGACAAGCTTGAGGCGCTTGTCGCGGCGGGTCGAGCGCCGCCAGCTTCAAGCTTCATGGCCAAAGCCGCGGGCTTTGGGCTTGAGACCTCGAAAGTGGCCGAGTTCACCGGCAGAGGTTGGGGTGAAGCTTGCGCATTCACCGCCGCTGCTTGAGGCGTCACGCGCGTCGCCGGTGTCGGCGAAGCATCGAACTGCTGAAGAGCCTGATTGATTTGCCTGAGATCTTGAACGAAGGCTGCGGCCGATGCGGGAGACTCGCTGGACCAAGTTCCCGAGGCTTCGGCCTGTGTCCCCATTGGAGCTCCAGATGTTGGCACGGCCGCTTGTGGTCGCGTGGCCCGTTGGAACATCGTCATCAACTTTTCCGTATCCGTCGCGAGCTTGCGAACACTTTCTGGTTGCTGCACCAGCCAATTGAATGCGGCCTGCAAATCAGATCGCGAAGGCAGCGGACGCGATTGCGTTTCGCTCGTGGTTGTCGCGTAGGTGTACGGATTTGAATTTGTCGCGGGCGTCGATGTCTCAAACATGGAATCGACGACGTTAGATTTGCTTCAGATGGCGCTCAACAAAAAATCTGCGCTTGCGGAATTCAAGGGCAGTCCGCTCAAAAAATCCCTGTGAGTCTCACAACTTCCACAGGTCTTCCACAGACTTTCCCACTGACCAGAACCAGATCGAGGCTGGGAGAGGACCGAGCCTCACTTGGGTTCTGTGTAGTCTCGCGCGTTGATTCCGTATTTTTCGATTTTGCGAAGCAAAGTCTTCTTCGGAATGTTGGCGTGAAGCGCGGTCTGATTGATTCGGCCCTTGAAAGTCTTCAGCGCCTTGACGATGAACTCGCGCTCGAAGGCTTCTTTGTGCTTGTTAAAGTCCAAAGTGTCGCCACCGATCGAGATCAAACTGTCGCCCGCCAACTCAGCTGAGATTTCCAAGTCCGCATCTTCGTCAGAATCGAAGTCCGCGTCGTCGCCGGAGTCTGCGCCCATGTCGTCCGCGTTCGCGGGAGTGTCCATGCTCTGCGGAGATTCGTCCCAGCGAAGCGCAACACCCACGGCTGACAGCACGCTTTCGGGAAGTGAGCTGAGTGTGAGTGTCGAACCATTTTCCAGAATGAAGGCGTGCTCGATGACGTTTTCAAGTTCGCGAATGTTGCCTGGCCAAGTGTATTTCTTCAGCACGGCCATGGCATCCGGCGCGACCGAAGTCACACGTTTGCTGTGAGCGGAGTTGAATTTCTTGATGAAGGAATTGACGAGATTTTCGAGGTCATTGATGCGCTCAGCAAGTGACGGCAGATAGATCGGGACGACGTTGAGCCGGTAGTACAAGTCTTCGCGGAAGCGGCCATCCTTGATCATTTGCTCGAGATTGCGATTGGTCGCCGCGATGACTCGCACATTGGATTCGATTTCGCGATTCGCACCGACCGGCGTGAAGGTCTTTTCCTGCAGCACGCGCAAGAGCTTCACTTGCATCGTGACGGGCATCTCGCCCAATTCATCCAAAAACAGTGTGCCGCCTTCGGCATACTGAAACTTGCCGATCTTGCGTTCGTGAGCGCCAGTGAAGGAGCCCTTCTCGTGACCAAACAACTCACTCTCAAAGAGATTCTCGGGAATCGCCGAGCAGTTGATCGCGACAAATTTGCCGTCCTTGCGCGAAGAGTTGTAGTGAATCGCACGAGCCACCAACTCTTTGCCGGTTCCCGAGGCGCCGCGAATCAACACCGGCGTATCAACTTTAGAGAGGCGGTTGATGATGTTGAACACCTTCTGCATTTCGCTCGAGGAACCGATGATCTTGCGCCCAGCTTCGGTCAGTACGGGGGCGCTGGCGGCGATGTTGGAAATCAGCGAACGCGCTTTCAGGGCGCGATCCGCCAAGTCTCGCAATTCATCGGCGCGAACGGGTTTCGACATGTAATTGTAAGCGCCTTCTTTAACGGCGATGACCGCGTCGTCGATGTTGGCGTGTGCGGTGAGGACGATGACTTGGATCGAAGGATCATGCTCCTTGATGAGCTTCAGGGCCTCAAGTCCGGTGAGACGAGGCATGTCGACATCCAAAGTGACCAAGTCGAAGTTCGTCGACTTGATCTTCTCCATGGCTTCCAGGCCGTCTTGGGCCTCGACGATTTCAAATTTTTCGCCAAGGGCCTCGCGCACGGAAAAGCGAAGTCCTGCATCGTCATCGACCACTAAGACTTTCAACATGCAACCCCCAAAACCAACGACCACTTCCGAAAACCCAAGGAACCGTGTCCTGAGCCGAGCTTTGAATGCTTCGACAGTTCGGGCCCAAATCACTATGGGCCGAGCGAGTTATACCCTGTTTTGGTCCTCAGTTGCTCGGTAATTCCACAGTAAACGTCGATCCCGCACCGGGGCTGGAGTCCACGGTGATCCTCCCCTTATGCAACTCCACGAAATAACGAGCAAGATAGAGACCCAGGCCAGAACCCTTTATCGTCGATGCCTTGGCATTTCGACTGCGATAAAATTTCATGAATATGTGAGGAAGTTCATCCTCAGGTATGCCGGGACCTTGATCCGCGACCTGCACGCTGATCCAGCCTTCGCCTTCCTCAGTGGACACCAAAACCGATGTGCCAGGCGGGCTATACTTGATCGCGTTCTCAATCAGGTTCTGGAAAACCTGGCGCATCAGATCCACGTCCATCTTGATGCTGAACAAAGGCTCAAGCTCAGTGCGAATTTGGATGTTCTTGGACTTCGCTTGATACTCCAGCTTCTGCACGACTTCCTTGATCAGCGAGTTCACGTCTTTGGAATGCAAATGCAGCTGAATAGCTTTGGATTCGATCCGACCGAGATTGAGGATGCTGGAGACGAACTCCAACAGTTCGTGGCTGGAATTTCTGAGTGTCGCCAATGCTTCGACCTGCCGTGAGCTGAGTCGATCGCGCTCATTCTCGACGATCTCCACCATGCCTTCGATGCGCGCGATCGGCGTCTTCAAGTCATGTGACATCATCGACATGAAGTTGGTTTTGAGCTCTTCCACTTGGGTGAGCAGTTTGTTCTTTTGGTAGTATTCCCACGAGCGTCGGTTCTCGATGATCAGGCGATACGGAATGAAGAAGTAATAGCCGATGAACACCGCGAGATAGGGCTGCGCCATGGAGATCCAAACGCCACCGAGGGCGAACATCAGCCAGCCAATGAGTGTGAAGCTCGCGACCGTCGCGAGCAAGACCATCAGTCCTAAGGTGGGTTTGAGCTTCAGCACCACGATCACCGTGAGCAGTGAGATCAGAGCCGTGAAGACGTGATCCACCCAAGCTGCCGCGCGAACCGGCGCATCGTTGCGAATCAATGTGTCGAGGGCGTTGGCGTGATACTCGACGGCCGTCATGGCGACGATTTCCCGCGAGTAAGGGGTTCGCACATAATCTTTCGATGTGGTCTGAATGTCGCGGCCAATGATCACGACTTTATCTTTGAATCGCCCTTCGGCGGATTCGCCGCGAAGCACTCGAGCGAAGCTTTGTGAGGGGTATGTGCCAGACGGCGCGAAGTTGACGTAGATCTGATCGCTTTGCAGCACATAGAGGCTGCCGCGCACAGCTTGGGCGAAACCGGCTCGGACTTCGACTTCGCCAGCGTCCTCGGCGGCGGCCAGAGGTGGCGAAGAGAGATTGAGCGCGGCTTTGAGGTCCGCATTGAAGTCGGCCGCAAGCGTCGGCCAAAGCGTTGGCTGGCCCTGATAGGCGATCAGCAAGCGTCGGCTGACATCGTCTCGCGCAAAGATGTTCGAGTCGCGCGGCACACTCGCGGAACCGACATTGAGCTTTTCAAATGGCGGATCGAGGCGAAGTCCGTTTTCTTCTCCGCGAAGCGCGACGTCGTTTCGGGCCACGACAAAGCCTGGCGTGGCCTCGGCCACCTTCGCGTATTCGTTCAGCTCTTCAAGCGAGCCCACGAACTCTGTGGGTGAAATCAACTGGACGATGTGACGAGCGCCCGCAGCCTGCAGTTTGATGAGCAGATCCAAATGATCGCGAGCTGTGGGCACTTTGCCGAGCGCGGAGATCGTCTCACTATCGACGTAAATCAACTCGATGTGGCCCGAGGGATTGGGAGCGGGCCGAGTCCGCAGGCGGGCATCGTAAAATACAGCCTCTAAGTAATCGAACTTAAACTGCGAAAGCGAGAAGGTCGTGAGGATCGCAAAGCCCAAATAGGCGATGGGTTTCAGCCACCACATGCCTGAGCGAGAGGCGAGCGGCGAATCGAAGCTGTCTTTGAATCGAGTCGGGAGTCGGTCACCGAGCTTGGTGAGAATGAAGTCGCGAACCCAGCTGCGCGCTTTTTTGGAAGGAGACGCCGGGGATTTTGATCCGGATGGGCCCATCATGGCGAGGGTTTAAACTGGGTGAGCTAGAGTTGCAACTGAACGAGTAACTGAACGAGTAACTGAACGAGATTCAACTGAACGAGTTCTAACTGAACGAGCTGCAACTGACCGCAATCCGCTGAGGGGCCTTTTCAAGGCCCGCCAGCGGACTTCGAATGGGATCTCAATCGCCTGATACAGGAATGCAGCCTGTGCCAGGTCGACGTGTGAGTTTCGCGCCAGCAGAGTTTGCTGTGGGCTCGGCTGATGTCGACAATGTCGAGGCCGCAGCCGGAGCTGTGCTTGGGGCTTTGTTGACCAGCTTAATGAATTTCACGTTCGGCTCCTGCGGAATCGAGGGTGGTGTTGTAACGAGCTTCGACATACTTTTCAATTCCTTTCAAAAGTGTGTGGCGGGTTCGATCGCAAAACGCGAGATCGCGTTCGTGCTTGTTTCCGTTCTTAACTTTATTCACGCTCATGCAACCGCCGCCGCACATGTATCGCGCCCAGCAGTTACCGCAATTGTTTTCGTCGACCAAGTCGCGCTCAAAGCGGGCGCGGCGCTCGCCTTCGTCCACCTGCACTTGGCCGCCCAAGTCCTCATCGCGTTGGCCGACAAACCATTGGCAGACGGTAAAGCGACCGTTGGTGTCCAACTGGAGGTGGTTCTTGCCAGCTAAGCAATGATTGCGCACGCGCAGTTGATCATCGAGGGTGCGAAACAAGTGATCAGCGACATGCAGACGCCGAAGCTCGGCCTCGCCACCTTGAGCGAAAGCCAATTCCATGACTTCGCAAAGGCCCTCGGCGAAAAGTCGACTGGCTGTCTCATCTCCGGCTTCTGCCGCAAAGTCGAATTTCAAAGTTTGAAACGGAAGTTGAGAAAGATATTTCCAAGCTCCGACGACGTCGAGATTGTGTCGGCCAAAGACCGCGCCAACGTTCAGTGAATGAAGTCGGTCGCGCACTTTCAAAAGCTCAGCAAGGCCCTTGAGCACGAGTTCACTCGAACCGCGGCCGCTCTTGGTGATGCGTGCGCGATCATTTTGCTCAGGCGCACCGTCCATCGATACGGTGACATGTGCGCCCAGTTTGGCGAGCAGTTCAGCGCGTTCAGCGTCGACCAAAGTGGCGTTAGTCACGATGTCAAAGCGCAAGCGCAGAGCGCGTCCCGCGGCCATCAGGCGCGTGTGGCGTGCCAACCGCTCAATGATGTCGGGGTGAAGCAAGGGTTCGCCACCCAAGAAGGTCAAGGTGAAGCTTTCGCCGTCAGGAAGTTGCCCGAGCAAATTCGCAATCTGCGCTTCGGTCTTTTCGAGATCTGGAGTCTTGGTCTTCGATCCGTAAGTTCCGTCGCCTCCCGCCGCACAGTAGGTGCAAGCCAAATTGCAAATCTGCGCCACGTTCACGGTGAGCGACCGCACCAGCAAATCGCCCTGAGCATCTTGGCCTGAGCGCGACGCCTGCCACTGCGCAAGCTCTTCGCGAATTTCCGTCGCGATCGAAGGCTCGAGGGCGGCTGCGGGTGACGACTCGTCCAGATTCCAGACAGCCGCATCAAGTTGCGCGACTTCGAGTTCGCGTGAATGCAAACCGAGAACTGATCCGCGAGGTGTTTTGATCAGCAAAATGTCGCCCTGGCGACGAGTTTCAAAACTTGGTCGTTGCGAAGGCGCAAGAGGCGCATCGAAATCCGTCATGTGTTTGAATCCAAAATTGAAATTGCCGCTTTTGGGATCAAACTTCGACATGCCTCCTCCTTTCCTTCTCACCGCTCGAGCGGCGTGAAATAATGACACCAGTGCCGTAACTCTCCCGAGCGAAGAGTTGAAGTCGGTGTCTTTTAGCACCAGAGATGGTCTTGGCTGAAAATCAATAAAACTAAGCTATTTCAATATCTTAAGTTCGATTTTCTGCGCGCGACTGTGGCCTCCGGTTGAGGGCTTGGGCCTCGGGCTCAAGCATCACCCTCAGCTTGTTGCAGGGTTCGGACCCACTTGGGGCGTGTGCCACCGCAAAGTTGAATCTCAGATGGGCTCTTGGTCTTCGGGGTCAACCGGCGAGGGCGTGGATTCGGAGGATTGGCTTCGCAAGCGCAATTCGATTCGTTGCGGATAGTTTGTCGGATAATTCGAAGGCAAAGGTGTTTCCAATTCCACGCTTCGGCGCTCAACACCCGGTGGCCAATCGAAGTCATTGAGCGACAGAGCCTCGGGCTCCAACACCGGATTCTCCATGCGTCGAATGAAGTCGGCCCAGATCGGTGTCGCGCCGCCGCCGCCGGTGAGCAAGTGAGGTGTGTTGTCATCGTATCCGACCCACACCACGGCGACATTGGCGGGTGTCATGCCGGCGAACCACGCGTCTTTTTTGTCGTTGGTGGTGCCGGTCTTTCCAGCCATCGGTCCCTTCATACCCAAGGCGCGAAGCAATTTGGCGGTGCCATAGTTGACGGCCACTTCGAGCATGCCGACGACTTGCGCTGTGGCCTCGGGATCCAGGGCTTCTTCGCCGGTGGGTCGAAAGGCGTGCAGTTCGCGCCCGCTGAGAGTTTCAATTCGGTAGATGGTCGAGAGCGGCACTCGCGAACCCATGCGAGCCAAAGTGGTGAAGGCTTGAGCGACTTCGATGGGCGGCAGCTCAAACGCGCCAAGCGTGAGTGACGGCACGGCTTCGAGGCGCGAAGAAATCCCGGCTCGTCGTGCGACGTCGATGACTTTCTTTAGACCGAGGTCAAAGCCCAAGCGCGCCACGGGGGCGTTGAGCGATTCGCTGAGTGAAAGCCAAGTCGGGACGCTGCCGCGATACTGGCCGTCGTAGTTTCGCGGTGTCCAGCGCTGGCCTTCGTATTTGAATTCGTGGGCGCTGTCGTCGAGCAGTTCGATCGGCGAATGTTGCTCGGGCTTGGCTTCAAACGCCGCCAGGTACACAAAGGGCTTCATCACCGAACCAATTTGCCGACGACTTTCCGTCGCGCGATTGAACTGTGTCGCGACAAAGCCTCGCCCGCCGACCATGGCGGTGATGAAACCGCTGCGCGGATCTGTCGCAATGAGCGCGGCCTCGAGGTGTCGGCCTTTTTCTTTCAGGCCTTTGATGTGTTTGTTCTGCGTTTCCAATTGGTCGAGTCCGCGGCGAACCGCTTGTTGGGCGGCTTCTTGAGCGCGCAAATCCAGAGTGGTGAAGACGCGCAAGCCTTGCGTGGGATCAAAGCCCAACTGCTCCAGCTCTTTGCGAGCCGCGCGGACGAAGTAGGGTGCGGGTTCGCTCAACGAGCGTGCATTTGAAGTCGGAAGCGGGGCTTCGACGATGCGTCGAACTGTGGCGTCGTCGATCATTTCCGCTTCACGCATTTTGTTGGCGACACGTTCGCGCCGTGCTTTGGCCCGCTCGGGCTTGGTGAAGGGATTAAACGAACCCGGCGAATTCAACACGGCGGCCAGTAGCGCGCACTCGTGCAATTCCAGATTTTCAATCGACTTGTTGAAGTAGTAGCGCGAAGCCGCCGCATAGCCGCGAACTTCGAAGGGACCATTTTGTCCCATGTAGATGAGGTTAAAGTAGGTTTCGAGAATCTCTTCTTTGCTGGCGCGACGCTCGACCAAAAATGCCATGGCGATTTCGGTGAGCTTTCGCTTGAGAGACTTTTCCGGCGTCAAAAAATAATTTTTCACCAGCTGCTGCGTGATCGTGCTGCCGCCTTGTGCGGCACGGCGGTCGCGCAAGTTCACATAAACCGCGCGCGCCAAGCCGACAAAACTCACGCCCACGTGCTCAAGAAATTTGGGATCTTCGATGGCGATCACAGAGTTCACACAAGCGAGCGGAATTTTGCCAAGATCCACTTCGTCGCGAAGCGTGGGTTTGTCGCCGTAGTATTGGGCGAAAAGCTCGGGGTCGAGCAGCGCGGCCTCGCTCGGCCTGGGATTGGCGCCGCTGAAGGTGCCGATGACACGCGAGTGAGAGTCGAAGGCAATGATCTGCAAGCTTTCGGTTTCAGGCGCCGCAGCTGCGGCGTCGAGCTCGGCCGATCTCAGACCGGAATTGGGACGAACGAAAAGCCGATACGCGAGGCACGAGGCCACATCATCGAATTGCGTGCCCGCACCGAGTATGGATTGGCATTCCGTGCCTTGCCACGAGCTAATGTCGCCCGGGTGAAGAGGTTGGCCGAACTGCCGGGTGCGGTAGTTTCGGCGGGAGAAAACTTTGAGTAATTCATCGCGCTGCCGATACTGGCCGCTGCGGATGAACTCGGGTGCCGAGTAGAATTCAACGGGCGGGGCGAAGCGCTTTTGCGCCAAACGTTCGGAAATCTCGCGATCCAGGCGTAGAAGCCAGCTTCCCAAGATCAGGGTGGCCAGCAGCATGGCACCGAGCGCGGAGAGAAAAAAACCGGTGAGCCATCGACGCTGTCGAAGGCTGAGTTTTTGGAGACCAAAGCGGCGTCCGAGCATGTGATTGACATTAAGGAGAGGCAAGGCATTAGTCCAGCGTGAGAGTTCTCGCGTTGGGATAATCTTTTTCGATCTGAGTGTTGAATTAAGGGAGTGTGGGAAGATGGCGAAGTCGAAGTCCAAAGCTCAAAAAAGCTCGAAGGCAAAAACAAAGGCTTCAAAGCCAAAGTCTAAGCCTCAGCCTAAGGCAGGCGTGAAGGCGGGCCCGAAAGCCAAAGCGAAAACGAAGTCTAAAGCTCAAAAAAGTTCGAAGGCCAAAAAAACTCCGATGAAAAAGTCGGCACAGGCCAAGCCGAAACTCGTGGCGGCGAGCAAAGTCACCGCAAAATCCAAGTCGTCGGCGCAGCCGCAGACCAAGGCGAAGCCGAAGTTGCGACTCGTGTCGACGTCGGCGGCGATGAACTTTACGCCGTTGGATGATCGAATTTTGGTGCAAGTGGAAGGTCGAGCCGAGCGCACGCCGGGCGGACTTTTCATTCCCGATACAGTCGCGGAGCGACCAAACTTGGGGCGTGTCGTGGCGGTGGGGCCTGGCAAGCGAAGCAAAAAAGGCCGCTTGCAGCCCCTCGATGTGCGAGTGGGTGATGAAGTGATGCTCGCGCAGTGGAGCGGACTTGAGATTGAGATGCCGGGCCAGTCGGGTCGGTTCTTGATTTTGCGAGAGAGCGATCTCTTGGGCGTTAAGGCTTAAGCTTTCGCTGAATCGTGTTCGATCGGCCTTTGGCGAGGCGCTGAGTTTGATCGGGAGCTTAAGTGCACTCGGCCAAAGGCGAGGTCGGTTGTTTCGAACTTGTGGCGCTTCGAGCTGGCCTCATGGCGCGGCGCGCTTTCCGCTGTGGAAGCGGATTTCCCAGCATTTTCATCGGCAGGTGGCTCGAGTTTTCAATAGCTTAGCCCGGCACAATGTATTGTGATGTATGGCAATGTAATGTTTTCGTTGACCCTCGGACGAGGCGAAGGGAGCGTGAAAAACGTCACCAGAATTTCTCGCCAAAAGCTCCAAGGCAAAACGAGAGGTCGCATGCGATTGGGTCTGCTGAAAACGAAATCGAACTCCCGAAATCTCAATTCCCTGTCCCATCCGAAGTCACCCATCATTCACGAGTTCAGCCGTCGCGGGCCGCGAAAGACTTTTAAGCTTTGGGTCGTGAGCTTCGCTGCGTTTCTTGCGGCTTGGCTGGGTATGTTTTCGGCATCGATGGCCGCAGATCTTCAGTGGGGCGGGTTGTATCGCTTTGAAGGTGTTCGCGTGAACAATGCCGAGCTCGATGGCAAGAACACCGACAAGGCCTACATGCTCCACCACTTGGTGATGAAACCGAAGATCGTCGCGGCCGACGGAGTCACGATTTTTGGACGCTTTGATTTGCTGAACAACTCCACGGTCGGCATGAACAATCAAGTGGGCGAGTTCATCGGCAAAGGCGTCGGCACGGGTACGCCGACGAACGCGGGGAACTCGAACGTCATTTCACGTCAGCAAGAGTCGGGTGGACTTGCCGTCACGCAAATGTACATGTCGTGGGCGCAAGAGTTCGGTCAGCTGATCGTCGGTCGAGCGCCACTGCACTTTGGCTTGGGCACGTCCTACAATTCAGGTGCTGAAGCTTTCGATCACTACTTCACCACGCTGGACATGGTGTCCTACAAAGTCATCGCCGGGAACTTCTTCATCATGCCGATTCTCGGGAAGGTGAACGAGGGCTCGCTCAATCGTGAAGACGATGTGAACGACTACATCTTGCACTTTCAATACGACAATCCCGAGACAGATCTCTCGATGGGTTTGATGTACGCCGTGCGCGTGGGCACGGGGAACGACATTCCCGTGAACAACTCGTACTACGGCGGCACGGGCTCAACTCGCGTTGGCGATTACAAGCATAACCTCATCAGCCTGTTTAGCTCTCAGCGTTTGGGAGCGTCGACGGTCGGGGTTGAGGCGCAGATTCTTTCGGGTGATACGGGTGTTCGCACCACCAGCGGCACAGATGTGAAACTCAATGCTTTCGCGGTCGCGGCGGAAGTCGACTGGAAGCCCGAGACGGGTCCCTGGTCGGCGGATGTGAAACTTGGCTTTGTTTCCGGCGATGATCCGGGTTCGCAAGACACGCACGAGGGCTTTGTGTTCTCGCAAAACTATCGCGTAGGAACCTTGATGTTCCAGCACCCCTTGGGTCGCGCCGACTTCTTCCGCACCGGCATGGTTCGCGACACCACCACGGCGGCCTCGACACACGTGAATGATGAGGCCGTATCGAATGTGCTTTATCTCGCGCCGACAGTTCATTATCGCCAGAGCGATACTTGGAGCTACTTCGGGCGAGTCCTCACCGCTCGATTGAACAAAGATCCGATTCAAAACTCGAACACCAATTCAGATCTGGGTTACGAGTTGGATTTCGGAATGGAATGGCGCCCTTTCGATCGTCTCCAGTGGGTGACGGAGATTGGGGCTTTGTTGCCGGGTGAGGCCTGGAAGGGCGGCACTTCGGCGTTCGACAATAAAGTGGTTTACGGAATTCAAACCAAGGCCGCGATTCACTTTTGATAACAGCTTGATTCGCAACTTGAAGACAACTTGATGGGATCGCGGTTGCAGGGCCCGGGGAGAGTGATCTCCCCGGTTTTTTTTGGCCTTACGGAACTCGGTTTACGCGGCCACCCAGAGTGGGGCCAGCGCTCGGAAAGCCGCTGGTGAAGGTGGGGCTTAGAGTTGAACCACCGGGAAAGCTCAAGCGGGGCGGCTGTGCGGGCAGAGTGATGCCGTGCGATCGAAGGCCAGTGCCGGTACCCGTGCCGAGGCGCATGCGAAGCAGATCTGTCGATAGCGGCATGCTCGGATTGAGCGAGGGGCTCAGTGAGCTCGGGCTCGTCATATCCAGTACGCTCGAGTATCGAATCTGGTTCGGATTCAAAGCCTGCAGCATCATGGCTCGCAGCTCGTCGACGGGGCGAGCGAACTCGCGATAGTCCTGACCCGTCAGGAAGCCTTGGCGATTGAAAGCCTGCATCTGTTGGAAGGGGCCCATCATGACTTCGCGGTTGATCGCGTCGTTGAGGATCGCGTGACGTTGGCGCAAGCTTTCAACCTGCGAGGCCGCCCACATGTTGGACGGATCGCGCCGCCACTCTTGCCAAGCCGATCCCATTTCGTCGCGCAGTCCGCGAGCTTCTTCCGAGTAAGTGCGAGTCGATCGCACCGTGCGGCCACCGGCGCGCAGTCCTTCCATTTGATTCACAAGGCGTGTGATCTGTCGTTGATCCAAGTCGTGGGCGTCGCCCAACTCGCGAATCGCCTCAATCGTGCGTTCCACAGCTTCGTCGCCTTCTTCTTGGCGAGTTTCATCTCGCGAGAGAAGTCTTGAGCGAATTTGCGTGCGCAAGGGGCCGTTCACCAGTGAGTTGATGCGCGACATGATGGTTCGGCTCTGAGCGCGATCATCACCTCGGCCGGGATTCTTGTCGGCCTCTTCGAGTTTGCCGATCAAGCACTCCAATTGTTCGTCTTGTGCGACATCTCGGCAAACATTGCGAGCATCATCGGCTCGATCGCGATCGCGGTCATTGCGACCCACGCGGCGCGGAGTTGGCGAAGGCGATGGCGAAGTGCGTGCGACGGTCTCAGGGCAAGTCGAGCCGTTTTGGCGCAAGAGAATTTGCACAACCGAAGTGATGGCGCGATCGGCGTCCGCTTTGTTGGACATCACATTGGCCAAAGTTCCTTCTCGCGTGATCGATGAGATATAGCAGGTCTCGCAAGTCGCTGTTTCTCGACGCGCGAGAATTTCAGTTTCCACGCGACCGTTGCGCTCGATTTCGCGATAAGTGATGCGGAAGTTCTCGTTACAAATCTTAAGGTCACCAGCCGTGCTGGGACGCGAAGGCGCGGCGGCGATCGCCGGAGCCGGCGTTGAGCGCACACCGAGGTGAGGCGGTGGAGTCGTGGTCGGTGCGGGTGCGGGAGAAGCGGCCGCAGGCGGCTGATCGCTGGGGCGAACAGTTTCCGATGCGAACTCGCCACTCATGAAACCCAGGTGGTCCCACGACACATTGACCGCCAGGACAAGAAGCAGCGCCGATTTCAAGGCTGTCTGTTTCGTGAGTTTCATACTTCCTCCTCGAGCCCGTGTTGGGAAAGCGACTGCTCCCCATTGGGGTTCTCTTTGGGTTTCCTAAGACCTTTACAGATCAAGGCCCGTTCCCGAGGCCAATGGCCGCAGTGAATTGCATAAGGCATTGAAAGAACTGGGCTTAAATCGATTCCTAGGACTTTCATGCCAAGCCTCAGTTTGTTGACGGGCTGGTCGGTTTTTTTGAGGCGATTTAAAAATCTCCCGAAGATCCATGACTTAGACTGCCCAATCGGCTGACAGGGGGGACGACGCAATTCCGCTCGCGACCGACAATGGATTCGAGATGTCGTCCTGAAGTTGGCCGCAGGCCAAATGCGGCCAGCCCCCAAATGTGGCGAGCCCAATGACACAAGCAATGGGCTTTGTTACTCACTGCCGGATGCGTTTTGAATTTCGACCGGCTCCGATGAGGTTTCCAAGTTCCGCGGGGCTCGAGCCTGAGGCCTTGGCTTCGGCTTGGGGTGACTGGACATGGCAGATGCGGCGATCTCTCACGCACCGATCGGACTTCGAGGCCTATTTTGAGCTGAGTCCGAGTGAACGACGTGGCTTTGAGCTGAGCGGCTTTCAAGTGCGCTGCACTCCTTATTATGCGGCTCTCGCGAGCGAGACAGCGGCCGGCGATGAATTCGATCCTCTGCGACTGATTCTCATGCCGCGTGCGGAAGAGTCCGCCGAGCAAGTGACCCAAGAGCAATGGGATCCGCTGGGGGAAAGGCGAAACCTCAAGACGCCGCGACTGGTGCATCGCTACCCGGACCGCGTGTTGTTTTTGGTCACGGACTTCTGCTCAGTTTACTGCCGCTATTGCACGCGCAAGCACTTCACGGGCGGCGAGCTGGCCTTTGCGCGTGAACCTGAGTATCGCGAAGCGCTGGAATACATTCGCGCACAAACCGGAATTCGCGAGGTGATTCTTTCCGGCGGAGATCCGCTCACGCTCAGTGATGCCATCCTCGATCGCGTGCTCAGCGATCTTCGAAAGATCGAACACGTTGAGATCATTCGCTTGGGCACGCGTATGCCCGTGGTGTGTCCCATGCGAGTCACTGAGGATCTGGTGCGAATGCTCAAGCGCCACAAACCTGTTTACGTGATGACACACTTCAATCACCCACGCGAGCTGACACAAGAAGCCGCGGTCGCGCTGGAGAAATTTGTCGATCACGGACACCCTGTGTTCAATCAAATGGTCCTACTGAACGGCGTGAACAACGATGCGCGAATCGTACAAGCGCTCTCGCGCCGCCTGCTCTATTTACGAGTGAAGCCCTACTATATGTTTCAGTGCGATCCATCGCGCGGCACGGATCATTTGCGCACGAGTGTTGAGGACTCCTTGCGTGTGCAGCGTGAGTTGTGGGGGCGCTTGTCTGGACTGGCGTTGCCGCAACTCTCACTCGACATTCCCGATGGCGGTGGCAAGGCCGGTTTAGTTCCGCAGTTTGAGATTCAATGCGAAGGCGATGAACAGCAGGGCACGCGGCGAACCTATGTCGGATGGGATGGCGTCGAGTCCGTCTACATCAGTCCTCCGCGATCACGATGGCGCGCGCCGCTTGATGCTTCAGCTTATGAAGAGGAGTGGCGCAGTCTCCGTCACGCACAATCGCGGGACGCGCAACACTCCGAAGGCTAGCGCCGGTGGCGCTCAGGCGCGTTCCAACCGCGCGTACTTCGCGACAAACTTTTTGACCGAATGATCGCCAAATCTCACCGACACGCGCATTTCGGGCCCCGTGCCCTCAACTTGCAGAATTTGGCCGACACCATAGTTGGGATGCCGCACGCGCATGCCCATCGCCAAGGCCATGCTGCCGGAAGAGCCCACATCGTCAAAGGAATCGCCGCCTTCGTAGTCGGGAAATGGATCTGAGGACATCAGCGGATGCTTTCCGTAACCGTCGCCGAAGCGTCCCGCGTCTTGATCCATGAAGCGAGGGCGAGCGCCGCTGGAAGATTGGCGGAGCGCATGCGAGTTGGGAATCTCGCGCAAGAATCGCGAGGCGGGGTTCATCTGTTCGGCGCCCCAGACTTTTCGTGAACGCGCATGAGTCATCACCAAACGCTTTTCAGCGCGGGTCATGCCGACATAGCAAAGTCGCCGCTCCTCTTCGAGATCTGAAGGGTCCTTCGAATCCGTGGCGCGACCGCTCGGAAACAAACCTTCTTCGCAACCAACGATGAAGACGAAAGGGAACTCCAGGCCTTTGGAAATATGCAAAGTCATCAACGTGATGGTTCGCGCGTTGGCATCTTCGGCTTGGCCGGCGTCATCCGCATCCGCGACCAACGCCATCTCTTCAAGAAAGGCTTGCAGATGGCCTTCTTCGCCGCGTTCTTCGGCGAATTGCGTGACGGCATTCTGCAGTTCTTCCAAGTTCTGAATTCGCGCGTCGGCCTCGGGCGTGTCTTCCAAAACCAGTTTTTGCACGTAGCCCGTCTTTTCGATCACCAGCGAGGTCAGCTCAGGCAACGAAAGTCGCATGGCCTCTTCGCGCAAAGTCTCCAGGAGGCTCAAAAAGCCACGCAGCTTCGATGTGGTACCGGCATTGAATTCCCGCATGTCCAGAGCGCGCGAAGCGACTTCGATCAGCGGCAGTCGGACTCCGGCTGCGATTTCGTCCAGGCGCTCAGAGGTGGTCTTGCCGATTCCGCGCGCGGGCACGTTGAGCACTCGCTTGAAAGCGACATCGTCGGAAGGATTTAAAATGAGTTTTAGATAGCCGAGGATGTCTTTGACCTCCATTCGATCAAAGAACTTCATGCCGCCGACGATTTTGTAGGGAATGGAGCGTGCGCGCAGTTGCTCTTCCAGCACTCGGCTCTGAGCGTTGGTGCGGTAGAAAATCGCGATCTCTTCGGGCGAGGCGCCGGAAGACAAAAGCTTGGAGATTTCGCCGACCACAAAGCGGGCCTCGTCGTATTCGTTGTTCTCTTCGCGAATGAGAATCAAATCGCCGCGCTCGCGCTCGGTGAACAAAGTTTTATCTTTGCGTTGGCTGTTGTTCTTGATCACGGTGCTGGCGGCTTCGACGATGACTTGGGTCGAGCGGTAGTTCTGCTCCAGCTTCACGACGCGCGCGTCTTCAAAGTCTTTTTCGAAGCTCAAAATGTTTTGAATGTCAGCGCCTCGCCACGAGTAGATCGACTGATCTTCATCGCCGACCACACAGAGATTGCGATGCCCATCGGCGAGTAAGCGAATGAGTTTGTACTGAATCGCATTTGTATCCTGGTACTCGTCCACCATGACGTAGCGGAACTTTTCGCGGTAAGCGTCGAGAATGGCGGGGTAGTCGCACCAGAGCTGATGCCACTTGATCAGCAGGTCGTTGAAGTCCAGCGCGTTGGCGCGTTTCATTTCCTCTTCGTAGCGAGTGAAAACGCGCAGCTGCTGTTCGTCCATGAGGTGGGGGCGCTGGGCGACTTCTTCGGGCGTGTAGCCTTCGGTCTTCACGGCGTTGATCCGCGCGGCAAAGGTCTTCGCAGGCGTGAGTTTATCGTCAATGCCGAGGGCCGCGCCGACTTTCTTCACCATCGCCACTTGATCGGCCGAATCGTAAATGACGAAGAAAGGTTTGTAGTCGAGAAGCTCGATGTGTTCGCGCAAGATGCGCGCGCCGATCGAGTGAAAGGTCGAAATCCACATGCGCTGGCGCTGTGAGGACTGCTGAAGCCCGAGTCGCGCTAACAGACTTTGAATGCGCGCTTCCATCTCACGTGCGGCTTTGTTGGTGAATGTGACGCAGAGAATTTGTTCGGCGGTGGCTCTTCCGCTGGCGACCAAGTGGGCCGCCCGATGCGTGAGCACGCGAGTCTTGCCAGAGCCGGCACCCGCCAAGATCAGCAAGGGGCCGTCCATGCATTCGACGGCCTCGCGCTGCGGGGGATTGAGGCCATTTGTAATGGCTTCAGTCACTTGGGGATTGTTCAGGGTTCGATTCACTTCCAGCATCCTCACGCCCTAGCTTCAGGATCGGACATCGCCTTTGGTCAAAGCTTCTAAGTAGCGAAAACCACCGAAAAATGCGAGAAATTGCTGGGCCTGTGCCTAGGGGCAATGAGTCAAGTCCGCGTGATCCGGTCGGCGGCCCCAAGAATGCACACATTTGGCGGACTTAAAGGCGCTGAGTGCGTTGGCCCCTTGGGCGTCAAACGGAGAGCTGCAGTTTATGTCGAATAATGGGCTTCACCGACTCATTCAGAAAGCACGAGGAGAGTGGGTTCACCTCGGGACTGCGCTTTCGGCGGCACTGCTGGCATTGCTCTTAGGTTTGGCGGCATGCACGCCAGTTCGCGAGGCCTCAGGGCCCAGCACCCTCTACCGGCTACCTTGGCCGAGTGAAGATGGCGCAAGTTACGAAATGCGAGACATCGAAATTCGCAGCTTGAATCGCCCGGAAGATCTCAAGGGCGAGCTCGCCGAGATCCTCATCGATCCACGCATGGAGGTCGCGGACTCTGCGACAGGACGACAACGATTGGTTTCGGCGCAGCCCTTTCCGAATTTGCTGCGAACAGGTTCCATCGTTCGTCCGGCGGATTACCTCAGCTTGCAAGCTATCACGCTATACGCGCATTGGGAGCGCCTGCATGAGTTAGAGCGCACGCATGGTTTGCATCGTGCGCTGACTTATCCGGCGCAGATCGGCTTGATGGCGCGCGTGCGTGAGTCCGATGCGAGCCGCGAACTGATGGTCGACAACGCCGTTTACGATGGCCGTCTGGATGCTTTGTTGGTGGTTCCCTTCCGCGGCGAAGGCTTGCCGCTCGCCTTCAACGCCGGCGTGATCGCGCACGAGCATTTTCATCGCGTCTTTCAAGCGCTGCTGCTTCGTCCGCTCGTGAGCCAAACTTCAGGCCGCCAAGGCGTTCATCGACATGAGTTCGGCGCTTGTCATTGGGGCGTGATCGCCGTCGAGGATGAAGTCAAAAGAGCCAGCGCTTCGTCGCGCACGCGAACTTCGGCATTGGGCTCGGCCATTTCAACGCAAGCGGTGAATGAAACTTTACTTCGCGCCGTCAACGAAGGATTCGCTGACTTTTGGGGCTGGAGCTATTCACTGGATTCGCAGTTCATCGCGCGATCGCTTTCGGTGCGCGAGCAAGAGGCGCGGAAACTTGATGCGCCCTTGGTTGGACTTCCCACGGCGGGCGATCTGCGCGCAGCACTGGCTGTTCGCGGCGATGAGATGGACAGAGTTCTATATTCCTACCGAATCGGCACTTTGTATGCGCGTGGGCTGAAGCGTCTGCAAGATGCGCTCGTGGCCTCGGGCATCGAGTCTCGGCAGGCTCGCGAATTGGTGCAAGGGGCGATGATCGACAGTTTGACGCCGCTTTTACGAGCGGGAGCGCAGGACTTTGAAAAGCGTGATCTCGAGCCGCGCCTGCCGATGCGTTGGGTGGCTGAGAATCTGCTTCAACGACTGAATCGTCAAACTGGAACCGGCAGCGAAAAACCGCGTCCTTCGATCTGTGAAGTGACGCGCGGACTCGGCATTCATCAAGATCTCGAAGCTTGTCGCGAGGAAACTCGTCCATGAGCCTCAGTTTTCTCACGCGGAGCTCGCTGCTGCTGGCGCTGATGGTGTGCGCGACACATTCAGTGCGTGCTTCGGAGTTGGCGGCGCCGAATGCGCTTGAGGGCGAAGCTCGACAAAGTGCTCTGAGTTTTCCTCAGTTCGAAATCGGTTTTGGTCTGCACTTCAACAGTCGTCGCGCTGTGGACGGACGCAGTTTTGAATTTGAATATCCGCCGGTTGTGAGTGCGGGTTTGAGTTGGCCGAATCTCGCCGTGCAATTGGATCGCGTGGATGTGGAAAGTTCGGATGGCAACGCCAGTCTTGCGGTCAGCCGTCGTCGAGAAGCTTGGTTGCTCAGCGCCAAGACTTGGTGGGGCGAAAACACCTGGCGGCCTGTGGCCTCGATCGGCTGGGGTGTTTCGCGCGAGCATGTCGCAACTCGTGTCAGCAGCGCGAGTGCGGACACCACGGAAATTGGCACAGGTGTGTGGACGGGTTACTTCAGCGGTGCGGCCGGTCTTCGCGCTGAGATTCGTCCGAGCGCGGGCGAGTCAGGGCGATTGGCCATTGATGTGTTGGCGCGGGGCGAATCCAGTCCGCAGTATGGTGTGTTCGGAAAAAACAACCCGCGCTGGGGCGCGGGTTTACAAGTCTTCTACGCTTTCAATTGACGGATCATTATCGCGAGATTTTTTGCACGATCGCCGAAGGCAGATCCGTCTGCTTGATCAGTTGCGAGCGATAGCGTTGAGCTTCGTTGAATGACTTGAAGCTGCCGACGCTCACGCGAAACCAAGTGCGGCCGTTGATTTGCGCTTCGACCGGAAATGCGGGAAAGCCCTTTTTGACCAGTTCATCCACATGTTCTTTCGCGCCTTGCGCGGTCGGGTAGCTGGCGACTTGCACGGTGAACTCGACGTCATTGGAAAGGCCCACGGTTTTCGGCAAGCTCGAGGGGATGCGGCTTTGCGCAGGCGGCGCTTCGACACCGACAGGAGCCGCATTCTGAGCTACACGTTGCGCAGCCTTTGCCGCCGCGGAAAGATCCGGGCGCTGTTGCGAGTTGGCCGCCGGCGCAGCGGTCTGAGTCGAAGCGACTTCGCGATTTGCGGGCTTAGGCGCCGGTGCGGCGGCTGCTGCGGTTGTGGTTTGGGGCGAATGGCCCGAGTTCGCACCTGATGCTGCAGTTTGTGCAGCGGAAGCTTGTGTTGCGGAAGCTTGTGTTGCGGGAGCGCCAGAAGTCGGTGCAGAGGACGGCTGCGCCGCCATTTGTGACTTCGCGGCCTCGAGCGCTTGATCGGCCATTTGCGCGACATCTTGTTCGGTCAAAGCATCGGCATCGTCTTGGTCTTGAGTCTTCGAATTGTGAGCGGCCTGTGCCGCGGCCTTTGAAAAGTCACCTTCGAGAGCTTGGCGCTGATGATCTGAGTCCGAAAGTTTTTTGCCGAACCATACGCCACTCGAGAAGGCGAGCAGGGAAACCAAAGTGATCGACAAAACTTTGAGAACGACGTCCCAGCTTGATGCTCCACGATGGTTGCCGAGAGCAGGCATCAATCGAGAGGGGCGAGATTGTGAATTCGGCATAGGGCCTCACTTTGAATAAAGCTGATAAGTCCATGATAGGTCTGAAGAGCCCGACTGGTCGAGTCCCAAAATCCATCTTCGAAGTCTCGGCCCCTCGAACAGGACACGTCTTCGCGGCGAACTGGTGATTGAGAGTGACATCTCAGCGAAGTTCTTAGACTTTGGTAGGGCCTTGGTCCCCGCCGTGGCTCGCCGAGCCGCAGCGAGATTGGCGAGTTCGCTGTCTCGATGTGGGTCTTGGAGGTCTCCCTCGGAGACGAGGAGCTTCAAGGTGGGGGCCGCTCGCCTGTGGCCTCGCCAGGGGCGCGCCAAAGGGCCATTTCCCGAAGGGCTATTCACCGAAGGGCCCAGCGAAGAACAGTGAGACGTGCCATGGCAGACGAGAATGTGAATCGAAGTTCGACAAAATCGCCGGAATTCGCCGAGCGCGCGTTGCGGGTCGCGCACCGAGCCTGTGATGCCGCGGCTTTGGTTCTCAATCGCCACTATGGGCGATTGAAGTCCGTGCAGGAAAAGTTTCAGGCGGGATTGGTGAGCGAGGCGGATCGCGAATCCGAGGATTGCATCAAGTCGATTTTGCTCGCGGAGTTTCCCGATCATCGAATCTTAGGTGAAGAGACCGGCTTGTCGGGAGAGAATGCCTCCGCCCTCTGGATGATTGATCCGTTGGATGGCACCACCAATTACGTTCACCGTGTTCCGTTTTGGTGTTCTTCCATCGGGCTTGAAGTCGACGGCGAGTTGCTGGTGGGCGTGATCGACGCTCCGGCTTTGGGTTGGCGCTATGAAGCCGTTCGCGGTGGTGGCGCCAAGCTCAATGGACAAAGCATTCGCGTCTCTTCGCGCGGCGAGTTTCGCCAAGGCCTGTACGCGACCGGATTTTCCAGTTCGGATCATGAACTGCATCCGCTCGATGAGCAGCTTGAGCTGCTGGCACATGTCGTTCGGCACGCGCGCGGCATTCGGCGATTGGGCGCGGCGGCTTTGGATTTGTGTTTGGTGGCCGAAGGCGTGTTTGACGGATTTTGGGAAAGCAATCTGCAGCCTTGGGATACGGCAGCCGGCGTGGTGATCGCGCGCGAAGCCGGTGCGGTGGCCACGGATTTCACGGGCCGCGAATTCGAGCCGCGCATGAAGTCGATCTTGTGTGCGCCGCCGGCACCTCATGGCGAAGTGCTGCAATACATTTCACGTCTTCGTCGCGCCTCGCTTCGTGACGACGGCTAAGGGCTTAGCCCAGACATACGGCCAGTCAAATTTTCGTCTCCGTCACAGAGGCTGAGTGGTGTCGGCTTGGCTGTCCTTTGAGCGAGCCCCAAGCCTCAGATCCACTTAAAAACAATTCGCTGTCGTTCACCGATTCGGAGAGCCCAGTTGTCTCGACTATCAGCGGGCTCAGTGTGGCAAATTGCTGTCGCGGTCGAGTTGGTACGAGGGTTGCTCCTTCATAGGATGTCGAGATGCTCAATTGGCGATCCCTTCGTTGGTCGAGTGTCGCAAAATCATGTTTCTCAATCAGATCTCTCAAGGACTGAGAGATTTACCGCGCAGGAGGCGAGTGTGGCGGAAGAGAATGCAGCGGCAGCAGGTGGAGCAGCGCCCGAGGGCAAAGGCTCCAAGCCCATTCTGCTTTATGCTCTAGTCGTATTGAACATGTTGGTCGTCGGCGGCGTGGGCGCCATGCTTTACCTGGGCAAGAAGAAAGAGGCAGCGCAAGCCACGATCGACAAGGTTGTCGAAGGCGAGGCGCAGGCCCAAGTCGAAGATAAGGCTAAAGAAGATCAGTTCGTCGGTCAGATGATTCCCATGGAGACTTTCTATGTGAATCTCGCCGGCAATCGCGGCAGTCGACTTCTGAAAGTGAACATGGAGTTTGAGGTCGAATCCGACAAACTACGTGATGAAATCGACAAGCGAAAGCCGCAAATTCGCGACCTGGTGATTCTGACCCTCTCGTCGAAGACCTTCAAAGATCTCGAAACGAGACAGGGTAAAGAGAATCTCCGCGACGAGATCCGCGATACGATCAATGCCTTTCTGACAAAAGGCAAAATCAAGAGCGTTCACTTCACGGAATTCATCTATAATTAAGCGAGGGGAATCGAATGAATCAGGTTCTATCGCAAAGTGAAGTTGATGCGCTCCTCGCCGCGGTCAATGAAGGCGAAGTTGGCGTCACGGGAGCCGAGGGGCAAGCCTCTGGCGGCGATGACCGCGTCGTTGTTACCTATGATTTAACCAGCCAAGACCGAATCATTCGCGGTCGTTTGCCGCAGCTCGAAGTGATCTACGAAAAGTTCATGCGGAGTTTCCGCGTGTCCCTTTCTTCGCAGCTGCGCAAGATCGCGACACTCAATCACGCCTCCACGGACTTCTTGAAATTCGGCGAATTCATCAACACTTTGCCGATGCCCACCTGCATGTCGGTGCTGCGTTTCAACGCGCTCCGCGGCTCGGCTCTCTTGGTGATTGAAACCAAGCTGGCTTACGCGTTGATCGATTCATTCTTTGGCGGCGACGATCGTCCCTACGCGAAGGTTGAAGGCAAGGAATTTACGCCGATTGAACTGACCATCATTCAGAAGGTCGTGCAGCTTGCCATCGACGACATGGAGCAGGCTTGGGCCGGCATTCACAAGATCGATTGTTCCTTCGTCCGAACGGAAGTGAACCCTCAGTTCGTCGGTCTGGTGCCGCCTACGGATGTGGTGATCGCCTCGACGTTTGACGTTGAACTCGAAAATGCCAACGGCACGATCACCATTGTCATTCCCTATGCGACTATTGAACCCATCAAGCAGAAGCTGCAAAGCGGTTTCCAGGTGGAAAGCGATCAGGCGGATAAAAAGATTTGGTCGGGCATCATTCAACAGAAGCTTCGTCAGACGGAAGTGGAGTTGAAGGTTTTCCTTGGAGAGTCGGAGATCACTCTCAAGGATCTCATGGGATTGAAGTTGGGCGACGTGATCACATTGGATCAAGATTCCAACGGTGAATTTGATGTGTTGGTCGAAGGCCAACCCAAGTTCAAGGCGTTCTACGGCATCAACCACGGCTCGGTCGCCGTGCAAGTCACACAAGTCTTAGCTTCGAAAGAAGTTGGGAAAGGGGAGAGCAATGGCGGACGATAAGGGACTCACCAGTCTGCTTGAGGGCGAGGCGGCGGCCACCGACGGCGGCAAAAAGGGCAAGGTCACAGAACTCAAATCGAAGGATCGCAATCTCGATTTGATCATGGACATTCCTTTGAAGGTCACGGTTGAGCTGGGCCGCACGAAGATGTTGGTCAGCGAGCTTCTCAATCTTGGTCAAGGCTCGGTCGTTGAATTGACGAAGCTGGCCGGCGAGCCCATGGAAGTTTTGGTCAACGATAAGCTCGTCGCGCGCGGCGAGGCCGTTGTGGTCAACGAGAAGTTCGGTGTGCGCTTGACGGATATCATTTCGCAAGCGGAGCGAGTCGAACAGCTCAAGTAAATTTGTCCAAACGCAATGACGGCGCCAGCGGCGCCGTTCGCCGCCCAGGATGGGCGGTGAGAAGCGATGACGATGCAAAGTTGTCGCAATCGAAACGGCCAGGAGGGCCTCACATGTTTTACACACTGACGTTTCGCCACTTCATGGCTTGGGCCGCACGACTCTTCGTCGCGATCTCAATTTTCGCTCTCGCATTGCCGGCCTCGGCCGCGTCGGTGCAAGTCAGTCGTGATTCCGATTCATCTTCAGTTCGAATTTTGGTTCAACTGCATGAGGCGTTTTCGGGAACCGACGCCATGGTGTTTGCCGCCGACCCTCAAACTGTCGAAGTGCGAATTCCCGGTGCCCGCGTTTTGCCGACAGGTCAGGCTTCGCGTCAGCTCGCAAGATTTGAAGATGAATGGGTGAGAGCCGTCTCGACGAATCAAGATGCGGGAACAGGAATTGTGCGTTTTAGCCTCAAGAATCGCTTGGCCGCCCAGGCCGCGGAAGTCATGACGGTCGGTCGTGCTGGTGAAGACGCGCGCGCCTTGGTGATTCATCTCGTGAATGTCGGTGCGGACTCAACGGCTCTCGTCGGTCAGCGACAAGTCGCGATCAATGAACTTCCTGCGGATGAGGCCACAGGCCTGACGGCAGCATCGACGGCGTCCCCTGCGGACTCGTCTCGCGAGATCGCTCCGACCCTCGTCGCGGGTCAGTCGGCGACGCGTGCTCCGGCTGTTGATCCTCTGACACCCAGTGAATCAATGGCCACGAAGACGGATGGATCCCAGAAGCTCAATGTAAACTCGGCCAAGACGGAGCGGCAAAACGAAGCCGAGATTCCGGTCTTCGGCAAATCAGCCAAAGAAGCGAAGGTTGCGCCGGCGGCCTCGAGCCTTGAGCGGCTGGTGGTGACCGTTTTGGTGCTGACCGTCTTGGTCGCAGCGGCGGCGTTCGCGCTCAAGAATTGGTCGCGACGACGTAATGAATTCAAAGATCGCGTGAAGATGCAGGTGATCAGCCAGCACTTTTTGGGACCGAAGAAGAGTCTCGCCGTGATTCAAGTCGCGGGTGAAGCGCTGCTGATCGGGGTGACGGATCACAACATCACGCTCTTGAAGACTCTGTCCTTCATCGACGATGAAGTTCCGGAGTTGGCGCCAAAGAATTTCGCCGACGAGTTGGAATCACACGGTGTGGCGCCCTACTCAGGTGCCTCCAACAAGCTTGTGGGCGCGTCGGCGATTCGGCGTGAAAGCCATGCGCAAGGTGCCTCAGCGACATCACGAGCTGCGTCCTTCGGGGAGGACCAAAACTTTCAGGAGTTTGACGAGTCGGAAAACTTTGCCGTGAAGGCGCTTGATCAAATTCGCGACATGGTCTCGACCCGCGTTCGAGGCATGAAGGACTTGGAATGATAAAGCGTCTTTGCTTCGCCCTCAGGTTGGGATTCAAATCACAGGCTTCGAGTCAGAATTTTCGACGCATCAGTGCCCTTTGCATGAGCCTTCTCGGCATCGGCGTGCTGGTCGGCTGGGCCGGCTCAGCCGCAGCTCAGGTCACACTTCCGACAGTGAGCTTGGGATTTAAGAACTCGCAAAGTCCGAGCGAAGTGGTGAATGCGGTCAAAATCATATTGCTGATGACCGTCCTCACCTTGGCGCCAGCGATTCTGATCATGATGACCGGATTCACACGTATCGTGGTGGTCTTGTCGTTCGTGCGCCAGGCGATGGGTACGCAGAATATGCCGCCCAACCAATTGCTCATGGGTTTGGCTCTGTTCATCACGCTCTTTGTTATGCGACCGGCATTTGATGAGATCAATACGCAGAGCTTGCAGCCATTCTTGCAGAATCAAGTGACACAAGAAGTGGCGGTCGAGCGCGCGCTGGCTCCGCTTCGACGATTCATGTTCAATCAGACCCGCGAAGCGGATCTCGCCTTGTTTCTGAAACTCGGTAAAGTGGAGAACGTCAAAACCCGCCAAGACGTACCGACGACAGTGTTGGTTCCCGCATTCATCATTTCCGAACTCAAGACGGCATTTCAGATCGGCTTCATCATCTTTCTACCGTTTCTCGTGATCGACATGGTGGTCGCCAGCGTTTTGATGGCGATGGGTATGATGATGTTACCGCCCATTGTGATCTCGTTGCCCTTTAAGATCATGTTGTTTGTCTTGGTCGATGGTTGGACTTTGCTGATCGGATCGATGGTTCGAAGCTTCGGCTGAGCCAGAAAGTGAGCGCGTAAATGACCGACGAACTTGTCATGCGATTGGGACAAGAAGCGTTGAAGACGACCGCCATGGTGTCGGCTCCACTTCTGGGTTCGGCACTCGTGATTGGTCTCATTGTCTCGATCTTTCAGGCCATCACGCAGATCAACGAAGCCACCCTCACATTCGTACCGAAGATGATCGTCATTGGCTTGGTGATACTTCTGGCGGGACCTTGGATGATCGAGATCATCACCGTCTACGCGCAAAATCTCTTTGATGCCCTCCCCGTCATGGTGAGGGAGTGAGATGGATCTCTTTCGCCTCAATGAGGCTGAAATCTTGCTTTTCGGTCTCGCGCTTCTGCGGATCTCCTCATTCTTTCTGACCTGGCCCGTATTTTCGGCCGCGAATGTTCCTTCGCCCATCAAAGTCTTACTGAGTTTGGCGGCGACCATGGCGGTGATGCCCGCGCTGCCTCGTACAGGCTTAGAGGCTAAGGGCTTTGAGCTGGCCCTTGCGGGACTCGCGGTGAAGGAAGTGGCGATCGGTCTTTTCATGGGCGCGATCGCGCGATTGATTTTCTATGCGGTGGAGATCGGTGGCGCATTCATCTCGACCTCAATGGGTCTTTCGAGTGCGACGATCTTCAACCCCGCGACAGGCAGCACGACTTCCATCGTCGAGAAATTCTATGTCGTGTTATTGACGCTCCTTTTCTTGTCGCTGAACGCTCATCACGCCTTTCTCGCGGCATTGGTCGAGAGTTTCACAGCCTTTCCTCCAGCGCATGTGACCTCGGGCATTGGCCCCAATTTTGAATCACTTCAAATTGCTGGAAGCTCGGCCGCCAACGGTGTTGCGGTGTCGGGTGGAACGGGATGGACCGGAGGGATTGTGCAACTGACTATGGTCGCGGGAATTAAAATGGCGGCGCCCGTAGCTGTCGTTATCTTCTTCCTGAACATCGCGATGGGAATCGTCGGACGCGCGGTGCCGCAGATCAACGTTCTCATCACGTCTTTGCCCGTCAATATCGTGGCGGGACTGTTGGTGATGATCGTCAGTCTTCCGGCTTTGATGATGGATCTGGACCAAGATTTAGTTCGCTTTGTCGATGTGTTGTTTCAAGTTTTGCGAGCGTCGAAGTAACGAAAGCCAGGAAGGCTTTTGAATGAACCCAGGACGGGTGAATGGCTGAAGATCAGCAGGAACGTACAGAAGAGGCGACCCAGCAGCGTCGAGAAGACTTTCGACGCCGAGGCCAGGTCGCGCAGACTCGCGAGTTGGCGAGTGTGTTGGCGCTTTTGGGTTCTGCACTTTTGTTTTGGGCATTGGGTCGCTTTGGACTTCAGCAAATGAGCGAAGCCATTACCTACACCTTTGGTCCAGAGCTCGTCTCTTCCGCACGCACCGGCGAATACGCGCCGATCGCCGCATTCCTGATGAAGAAGGCGGCTTTTGTGGTGCTGCCGATCATGGGCATGATGGCGGTGTTTGCGCTGGTGTCGAGCATCGTGCAGGTCGGATTCCTTTATAACGAAGAAGCTCTTGAGCCCAATCTCGAAAAGATCAATCCACTCTCCGGCTTTCAGCGAATCTTCAGCATGCGCTCTCTCGCCGAGGGAATTAAGTCGTTGTTGAAGCTGATTCTCGTGAGCGCGGTGGTGTGGTTCTTGGTCAAAGACGAGCTGGCGAGACTGCCGTACTTATCACAATTGAGCGTTCAAGAGATCATGAGTTACGCCGGCGAACTGGCCTTCAGGCTCCTGGCGGGTCTTGGCGTTTTCATGGCGATCATCGCTTTGGCGGACTACCTCTATCAGCGTTGGGACCTTGAACAACAGATGAAGATGACCAAGCAAGAGGTCAAAGAAGAACACAAGTCGCGGGAAGGTGATCCGCTGATCAAGGCCCGCATCCGTCGCATTCAGCGCGACATGGCCAACAAACGCATGATGAAGGATGTGCCGAAGGCGGATGTCGTTGTCACCAACCCGACACACATCGCCTGCGCGATCATCTACGATCCCATGACGATGCCCGCGCCTAAACTTGTCGCCAAAGGCGCCGGCGTGATCGCCGAGAGAATCAAAGAATTGGCCCGCGAAAACGGTGTTCCCGTTATGGAGAACAAGCCCTTGGCGCGCGCGATCTTTAAGACCATGAAGATCGGCCAAATCATTCCTCGGGAACTCTTTGCGGCCGTCGCTCAAGTGCTCTCGTACGTTTACCGCTTGCGTAAGAAGGTGATGCGTTGATGGAACAGCTCTTCCAATTCCTCAAGCGATTTGAAAAGTACACGAAGAACGCCGACCTGCTCATGGCGATCTCGATACTCGGCGTCTTGGCCGTCATGATCGTGCCATTGCCGCCGGTGATTCTCGATCTCGCGCTCAGCATCAGTTTGACCTCGTCCATCCTCGTGTTGTTGATCGCGTTCTATGCCAAGAAGGCTCTCGACTTTTCCGTGTTTCCCTCGTTGCTGTTGTTGACCACTCTGTTCCGATTGGCGCTGAACGTGGCGACCACGCGCTTGATCTTGAGTGAAGGTCACAATGGTGCGGACTCGGCCGGTGCGGTCGTGCACGCCTTCGGCAACTTTGTTGTCGGCAATAACTACGTCATTGGTTTTATCGTCTTCATGATCCTGGTGATCATCAACTTCGTGGTCATCACCAAAGGTTCTGGTCGAGTCGCGGAAGTCGCCGCTCGATTCACCTTGGACGCGATGCCCGGAAAGCAGATGTCCATCGACGCCGATCTCAATGCCGGCTTGATCAATGAAGAGCAGGCCAGAAAGCGTCGTCGCGAGATCGAACAAGAAGCTGACTTTTACGGAGCCATGGACGGTGCCTCGAAGTTCGTTCGCGGCGATGCGATTGCGGGCATCATCATCATGGTCGTGAACATCATCGGCGGTCTGTTGATCGGTGTCTTGCAACACGGTTTGGATTTAGCGAATGCCGCAGAAACTTACACGAAGCTCACCATCGGTGATGGCCTTGTGTCGCAAATCCCAGCCCTGATCATTTCGACGGCGGCCGGTATCATCGTGACTCGCTCCGGAAGTGAAAAGGACATGGGACAAGAGGTCATTGGCCAGTTGTTCCTCAACCCACGTGCGTTGTACATCGGCGCTGGAGTTGTCGCCTTTTTGGGCGCGATTCCTGGCCTGCCCGGGATTCCCTTCTTCACTTCGGCGATCGCCATGGGCGGTCTGGCTTGGATCGTGGATCGCTTCCAAAAAGAAGCAAAGATTGAAGAGCAGAAGAAGGCCGATGAAGTTGCGGCGAAGCCAGAGAAAGAAAAAATCGAGAACCTTCTGCCTTTGGATTTGGTGGAACTTGAAGTCGGCTACGGTCTGATCAATGTCGTCGAAAGCGAACAGTCCGGCGACTTGTTGGAGCGGATTGTTTCCATCCGCAAACAATTCGCATTGGATATGGGACTCATCGTTCCGAGCATTCACATTCGCGACAATCTGCAGTTGGAACCCGGCGAGTACCGTGTGTTGATCAAAGGCAATCGTGTCGGTGGCGGTGTCTTGCGGCCGGACTATTTGTTGGCCATGGATCCGGGCAACACCTCGGGCAAGGTCGAGGGCATTCGCACGAAGGAACCCGCATTCGGTTTGGATGCGATTTGGATCACGAAGGGTCAAAGAGAAGAGGCCGAGCTTGCCGGCTACACGGTTGTCGATCTGCCGACCGTCATGGCCACGCACCTTACCGAGCTTGTTCGTACGCATGCGCATGAACTGCTGGGCCGCCAAGAGGCGCAGTCGCTCATCGACAATTTCAAGAAGGCTTATCCGAAAGTGGTGGAGGATCTCATTCCAGATCCGTTGCCGCTGGGCGGAGTGGTCAAGGTTCTTCAGAACCTGCTTCGTGAACAAGTCTCGATTCGTGACTTGCTGACCATCTTCGAAACACTCGCCGATGAAGCGCATCGAACTAAAGATCCGGAAGTCCTCACCGAGTCGGTGCGCAAAGCCTTGGCTCGTGGCATCTCCTCCAAGTTTAGAGATGAAAGCGGTCGAGTCAGCGTGATGTCTCTGGATCCGTCGCTTGAAGAATTGATCGCCAATTCACTTTTGCAAACGGAGCAAGGCGTTCAGCTTGTGATGGATCCTCGCACGGCTCACAACATGATCGAGGGGATCGCCTCGTCCATCGAAACGCATCCGGAGATTGCGAGCCAGCCGATCTTGCTCGTGAGCCCGACGGCTCGTCGACACATTTCGAAACTCACCACACGTTTTCTGCCGCAATTGGTTGTCTTGTCTCATAACGAGTTGGCGTCTGACGTGAACATCCGAAACGTCGCGACCGTGGAGTTGCCGCATGCGGGTTAAGAAATTTGAAGCCAGAAGCATGAAAGAAGCCTTGCGTATGGTGAAGGCCGAGTTGGGCCCTGAGGCCGTGATTCTTGGCGCTCGAGAAAACAAGCGCAGCTTCGGCTTGGGGGGCGAGACGTCCTTCGAGGTCACAGCCGCCGTGTCGGATCAGACGCTGCAGAAAAAACACTTCGTCGAGAGCCGACTTCGCCCCGATGATCGCGAGCGCTTTCTCGCGGCCGAAGCTCGCCGACAAAAACAAGTGATCGAAGCCATGGTGGAGAAACGACGTCGACAGCTTGAAGAGGAAGAGGAGCGTAAGGCGCGCTTCGCGGCGGGACCACGACCGATCACCAAGGTTTCGTACATCGACATTCAAGATGATGAGTCAGCGCACGCGGCTTACGCGCCTCGAGAACAAAGGTGGAGTTCCAATTCACAGGCCGCAGCGGGTTCACAGGCCGCACCGGGCACAGCCGCGTCGGCGTCGTCGGCGGTCGGCACCCAATTGGGCTCAAGTCCCGGTGTGAAGATTAAGTCTTTGGCGCGCGCTGCTGCGGAAGCCAGTCGTGGATTTGAACCGCCTCCACCTCCCGCACCCATGCCGACGGCGGCTTCGAATTCGCGTGGACCAAAAGGTGCATCGGCGGGAGCCGGAGCGCCGATTATGCCGATGCCGAATGCCGGTGCCGAGGTGAGCGAACTCAAAGCTGAAATCGCTCGCCTTCAAAATCTGATCGACAGCTTTCAAACTCAAGCTCCGGCGCCAACGCCGGCGATTCAAGCTTCGTCCATGGCGCAGATTGCGACACATCCCGGAGCTGAGTTCGGCTTGAGCTATGACTTCGCGGATTCGTATCGGCGATTGGTCGATGCGGGTGTAGCGCAGGACTTAGCAGGCGAAATTCTCAGACGTGCCAGCCGCGAGATCGATCCCGTACAGGCCAAGCGCAAGGCGAGTATTGAAGCTTGGGTGGCGAAATGGTTTTTGACCAATGTGCAGATTTGCGAAACGCCTTCGGCGGGACGCTATCACGTTTTTGTCGGACCTGTGGGCGGCGGAAAGACGGCGCAGTTGGTGAAGACCGCGGCGCAGTTGGTGATCAAAGAGCGGAAGAAGATCGCCATCGTGAGCTCGGACGTATCGAAAGTGGGCGCGATCGACCAACTGAAGATCTACGCACAGATTCTCAACGTTCCGTTCGCGGTGATTCGCGACAAGTCGGATTGGACTTGGATTGAACAGCAACTCTCGCATGTGGACCACATCCTGGTGGACACGTCGGGCGCTTCGCTGCGCGAGGTGGATGAGATTCAAAGACTGCGCAGCCTACTCCCGCAAACACCATCAACAAGCGATCTTCGAGTGCATCTGTGCTTGTCGGCCACCATGAAAGAGACCGACGCCATGGAAACATTGCGCCGCTTCCGCGTGGCCAATCTCACCGATCTGATTTTCACGGGCCTAGATCTTTGCGTTCAATACGGCGTCATTCCCACACTTCAGCTGAAGTCGGGACTTCCACTGCACAGCTTTGGCGTCGGATCGCGAATTCCAGAAGACTTCGAGCGCGCGACCAAAGAGCGCGTTCTGGATCTTCTCTACAAACTTTCAAGCTTAGCTTCTTCGACCGCGCAGGCATCGTCGCCCGCTCGAGGCGGACAAGCCGCCACAGATTCATCAACTTGGGGAGGAACTCTATGATGTTGTCCACGACCGGTTCGGCGCCCGCATTCGCGCCGCGGGTCATCTCGCTCACGTCAGGAAAAGGCGGGGTTGGAAAGAGCACACTGACGGCGAATCTCGCACTTGAGCTGGCGCGCGCCGGGCAGCGAGTTCTACTCATCGACGGTGATTTTGGTATGGCCAATCTCGATGTGATGTTTGGCTTGCGGGCTCGGCAGAGTCTTCATGAAGTGGTGCAAGGTGAAGCCTTAATCCAAGACATTCTGATGCCGGTGAGCGAGAACATCACGCTGATTCCCGGTGGCAGCGGCATCTACGATTTGCAAAAACTGACGGCGATCGCCAAGCAGACTTTGTTGGATCAAATCAGTCAGCTCGAAGAATCCTTCGATGTGGTTTTGGTCGATACCGCTCCTGGCATTACCGACAACGTCTTGTTTCTCAACTCCGCCGTCGAAGAGATCCACGTGGTGTTGACGCCGGATCCTTCATCGCTCACCGACGCTTACGCGTTGATCAAGACCTTGCACCTCAAGGCGCGGGAAAACCGATTTCAAATCATCTGCAATCAAGTTCGAGATCAACAGGATGGCGAGCGAATCTTCAATCGACTCGAAAACGTCGTCGCCCGCTTTTTGCCCGTGAGACTTGAAATGGCCGGCATCATTCCTATGGATCCGCATCTTCGGCAGGCCGTGCGCAGCCAACAACTGGTGGGGCGAGCGCAGCCGCAGAGCGAGTCCGCTGAAGCGATTCGCGCCTTGGCGCGCGAGATCGTCCAACGTCAACGTCTAGGCGAGTGTAAAGGAAGTTTACAGTTTTTCTGGAGACAGATGGTGGGTGCAGCTTAATTGGTCAAAGTTCGCAAGGGCCTCGACGAAGGGCCCTCGACCAATTGGCCGCCGCGCACACAACAAAGCGCACGCAGAAGTCTGGCATGAAAACGTCAGGACTTCTGCTCGACGGGTGGAATTGTTATTCTGATTAGGCAGGCGAGAGGGAGTACATGACGGCAAATTCGAGTCAGCTTCGAAAATATAAAGAGGCCTCTAAAAGTCCACGCGGTACTCCAGAGGAATCCGCCGCCAAGGCCGGAGCGCGCAAAGGCAAAGCCACGTTGAAGAGCGTGGATGCGCAAGGGCAAAGTGAAGCGCGCGTTGAAGCCAGTGTCGAGGCCGTTGAGGAAGTGGAAACGCCAGCGCCGATCGGCAAGAACGGGCGTCCCACGGTTCGCTTCGGCTCGGCGCAAAGCGAAGCGCGATTCAACTCGAAGCCTGGTCCCAACGGCTTCGTTCGCAGTGAAGCGGATCGAACCGAACTCATCAAAGAGTACGCGCCCCTCATCAAATTCGTCGCGCAAAAAATCGCCGTGCGCTTGCCGGCGAACATCGAATTGGATGATTTGATTTCATCGGGTGTCATCGGTCTGATGGATGCCATCGATAAGTATGATCCTAATCGCGACAATCGATTTAAGACTTATGCCGAATTTCGAATTCGCGGCGCCATTCTCGATGAACTGCGCTCGCAAGATTGGGTGCCGAGATCTGTGCGCGACAAGGCCAAGCTACTCGACAAAACGGTTGCGGAGCTGGAGATCGAGCTTGGTCGCCAGGCGACGGATGAAGAAGTCGCCGAACGATTGAACATGACGATTGAAGAGTTCTTCGAACTCGTCAATCAGGTGCGACCTGTGTCGGTATTGTCGATTGATGAGATTTCATCGTTCTCCAACGTCGACAAAAAGTCGTTCATGTCCTTGCTCGAAGATGTGCGTGTCGCGAACCCGCTCATTCAGCTCAGTTCGAAGTCGGTGAAGGACGTGATCACGAAGGCGATCGAGGAGTTACCGGAACGCCAGCGCTTGGTGCTGTCACTCTATTATTATGAAGACTTGAACCTCAAAGAGATCGGCAAGGTTTTGCGAGTGACAGAAAGCCGTGTCTCGCAGCTTCACGCCCAAGCTATGAGCCGTTTGCGCTGTAAGCTGGCGAGCTTCATGAAAGAGCATAGCCAAGAAGCGTCTTGATCCCATGAACCCGTCAAGCCGACGGATTAGGTCAGTCGATGCCGAAGTGATTCGCGAAGCTTGGACATCAAACGAGCTTCCATTTGCCGAACCGCCTCGCGCGTGACGCCATAGCGTTCGCCGATTTCCTGCAAAGTCTTGGGTTCATCAGCCAAGAGTCTTTCCTCGAGAAGCTCCACTTCACGTTCGTTGAGGTGGGGACGAAGGTTTTCCACTTCTTCGCGAAGAATCGCGACCAGTTCCGCTTGTCCAAGCTGCTCGTCGAGAGGCGCGTCCGACGAGGCCTCGCGATCCAGAAGCGTCGCGTTTCCATCTTCACCGATGGGTGTTTCCAACGAAATGTCTCGGGCTGACATTCTCTGTTCCATGGTCTGCACATCTTCTTCGCTCACACCAAGTCTCGAAGAGAGAAGTTTGACCGTCGGTTCATGGCCCTCAAGAACTAAGCGGTCCTTTTCCTTTTGCAGCCTGTAGAACAGTTTTCTTTGCGCGGCCGTCGTGCCGATGCGAACCATCGAATACTGCCGCATGAGATACTCTTGAATATAGCCGCGAATCCACCACACGGCATAGGTGATGAGGCGGACGCCCTTGTACGGGTTGTATTCACGTACAGCCTGCATCAAGCCGACGTTGCCTTCTTGAATGAGGTCGATCAATCGCGCGCCGAACTTTGAATACTCGGATGCGATTTTGACGACAAAGCGCAAGTTGCTGGTCACCAAGGCCTCGGCGGCCTTGCTATCGCCCAACTCCGCATAGCGCTTGGCCAATTCAAACTCTTGTTCGCGCGTGAGCACGGGATATCTCTTGATCTCGGCCATATACAGCGCCACGGGGTCAGTCGCTGCGGGCAAAACTTCGGCGACGACAGGCAGTCGTTCCGAAGAAGCGCGTGCTTCGAAAGCGCGTGGAGGTTTTGACGAAGCTGTCTGAGCGACTTCGGCGGCCAAGTCCGCGGCCTTTTCAAAGTCTTGCAGATCAGTCTCTTCCCATCCGCCTTCACGCCAGAGAGCTTGCGGATCTTCGTCCGAGGATTCTGTGTGAGTGTCTTCGTGAATGGCGCTGTCACTTGAGATCTTTGGCGTCGCGCGCGCGCTTGGGCCTGCGAGTTTGTCGCCGACATCGCGCAATTGCGCGGACTTCGCCTCGGCCGGATCAACCAGCTCGGCTCGGACACTTTCTGGACGCGACGGCGTGAGGCGATCTTCGCTGGTCTTGGCGGAGGTGCGCGACTTTGAGGCCGAGGCCGACGTCGAAGAGCTCGGTGCGCGCGACTTGGTCGACGGCTTTTTCGCCGAGCCCTTTGCGCTCACTTTCTTTGACTTCAGCTTCGTCAACTTCGACTCCTTAAGCCAATCCTTTTGCCAATCCTTAAGCCAATCCTTATGCCAAGGCCGCCTTGAGTTTCTTCTCAAGTGTGCTTTGCACAAGGCCCTTCACGGGCGTGAGAAGAAGCGGCAAATCCACATCAATGGTGACCATGGTCATTGAACTTCCGGCAGACTGGCCGACGACCTTCATGTTCGCGGTAAACTTCGAACCTTTGGCTGTTCCGCTCAAAGAAGTTTCATTGAAGCTGAAGCTACAGCTTGGATCCATTCGTCGAAGCTCCGGATCCGTCTCCAGCATCGTCTTGATTTTTTGATAGGCCTCGTTGGCCGATTGTGTCGTCTGACTTTGTACCGTCACCTTGGGCATGAAGTTGTGTCCTTTCCGCGTTTTGTCGAGCCCGTCACCCAGGCCAGTTGTTAATTTATCGAGTGGCCGCAAGCTCCTTCAATGACCCCATGCGGATTTGATTGGCCTTGAGGCGTTTTCAGCTATCCGATGAGGTTACGCTCTGCGTAGGTCGGCGTCAGCAGTCCTGCGACTGCTAGTGCGCCTTGTCGCCCGGCCGTCCACATCGACGCTTCAGGTATAGTCGGATTTGATACTTGTCCAAACCCTTTTCTTCATTGGCTTTTTTTTGAACTGAATCTAGGCTCGAGGCTTCCTTTATTCAGCAGGTGAAGCATGAAATTCGTTTCGGAGCGCAAGCGCACACACTACGCCGGTCAACTTCGTCGAGAGCATGCGGGAAAAGATGTCGTGCTCATGGGTTGGGTCGATGGACGCCGAGATCACGGTGGCCTGGTCTTCATCGACCTTCGCGATCGCGAAGGCTTGGTGCAAGTCGTGCTGGATCCGAATCAAGCGGCCATGAGTATCGCCAAGGATTTGCGTGGTGAATATGTCGTCGCACTTGCGGGTCAAGTTCGCGAGCGGCCTCAAGGTATGCGCAATTCAAAGTTGCCGACCGGCGAGGTCGAAGTGATCGCCGAAGCGCTCGAGATTCTTTCCGAAGCCAAAACGCCGCCCTTTATGATCGACGACGAGCAAGTCGGCGAAAACTTGCGATTGAAGTATCGCTACCTCGACATTCGTTCCGCGCGCTTGGGCGGTTTTCTACGAAAGCGACATGAGATTGTCCGTACCGTTCGCGACTTTTTCTCGAACGAAGGCTTCATCGAAGTGGAGACGCCCATTCTCTACAAATCCACTCCCGAAGGTGCGCGCGACTATTTGGTGCCTTCGCGAGTGAATCAAGGAACTTTCTACGCGCTCCCACAATCACCTCAGACACTCAAGCAGCTCTTGATGATTGGTGGCATGGATCGCTACTTCCAAATCGCCCGATGCTTTCGCGATGAAGACTTGCGCGCCGATCGTCAGCCCGAGTTCTCGCAAATCGACGTCGAAATGAGCTTTGTCGATCAAGATGACATCATGGCCATCAATGAAAATCTCGCGAGATTGCTTTGGAAGAAGTATCACGGCGTTGAGCTCGGTCCCATCCCGCGAATGTCATTTGCGGAAGCCATGAATCGCTTTGGTTGCGACAAACCGGATCTTCGCTTTGGCCTCGAACTGCAAGATCTCACCAAGATTGCCGGTGGTACGGGCTTTAAAGTTTTCGACGATGTCATCGCGAAGCGGGGCGTGATCAAGGGCCTGGGTGTGGAGCAGGCGGGCGATCTATCGCGCGCGCAGATCGATAAGCTTGTGGATCTTGCCAAGAAGGCGGGGGCGAAAGGCTTGGTCTGGATCAAAACTGACGCCGAAGGTAAGCTCACGTCCGCCGTTTCTAAAGCACTTCCCGAAGCAAAGCTTCGCGAGATTCACCAAAGCTTGTGTCCAAGCGGACGAGGCCTGTCGTTGATTGTCGCCGACACCTTCGACACAGCTTGCGCCGCACTTTCCAGCCTGCGTCTGCATTTCGGTCGCGAGCTGAAGTTGATCGATGAGTCCCAAGATCGGTTTGTTTGGATCGTCGATTTTCCGCTCTTCGAATACGACGCAGAAGGTGGTCGCTGGGCCGCGCGACACCATCCTTTCACCTCACCGCAAAACCATCACATGGAGTATTTGCTGAAGGGCGAAGACTCCCGCTATGGCGAAATTTTGGCAAAGGCCTACGACTTGGTCTGCAACGGTCACGAATTGGGTGGCGGCTCGGTGCGAATTCATCGAGGCGACTTGCAAGCGGCCATGTTCAAAGCTCTGGGCTTCTCGCTTGAAGATGCGAAGGCGAAATTTGGCTTTTTCATGGAGGCCCTGACTTACGGCACACCTCCGCACGCCGGGATCGCTTGGGGCGTGGATCGTTTGACCATGATCTTGTGTGATACGGATGCGATTCGGGACGTGATTGCTTTCCCCAAAACGGCGAAGGCGACAGACTTGATGGCGGACTCGCCGTCGACAGTGTCGCGGGATCAGTTGATCGAACTGGGGATTCGCCTCGCGCCCGGAGTTGGCGAGACTCAAGCTCCCAAAGCTGAGCTTTGATTCGTGTGCCGAGTATGACCTCGTTCTGGAAGATCGAGACCAATGGCCGAGTCGAGGTTTCGCGCGCCGAAGTCGAGCCAATCAGCGACACCATGAGGTGGCGGCGCACACTGCAAGCCAGTGTGGCCTTCGCCATCGCGAGTCTAGTGTCGATTTTGATTCCGATTGCGCATTTTCTCCTGACGCCGGGCTTTGCGCTTGCGGCCCTTGTCGTGTTCTTCAAACGCTCGCGCGAAGGCTATCGGCTTGATCTTGCTGCCGAGACCTGCCGTGTTTGCGGACAAGGCTTCGTTGAACGTCAGATCTTCGCGGGCCAAGGGCGGTTCAAACTCTTTTGCTACTCCTGCCGCACAGAAGCCTACCTGCTGTCGCCCGATCCGACTTCGGTCTAGTTCTTTGCGGCATCGGCGCAATGTCTAAAGATGAGACACAATTCGCCGATACGAAGGATAGAGCACCGCAGAGGATCTGCGGCCCTCAGCCGACAGGAGGTTGGCCATGGAAAAGATTAGCGGCATTGTGCCCAGTTCCGCGCGAACGAAGGCCGTCGACCTAAGAGATGCGCCGCCCATTCGACCGGGAGCTCCCGGCTTCGGACGCCCAGAGGGTGTGTCCTCCTTACGCGAAGCTCGCATAGGCGAAACCGCAGCTCGTGCGGCGGAAATCTCCCGAGATCATTTGAGCTGGCGAACAAAAGACCAAAAGCAGGCTGCTATGGCCCGCGAAATTTCCGAAAGATTTTTCCGCAAAGCTACCGCTCCGGCTGCGCAGGAGGTTGTTGTGGATCAAGATTTCAATTATCGACTCGATCAAAGCAGGGCTTCGAAGCCCGCGGGCTTCAAGATGGATCGTCTCGAAGAGTTTCAGCGCACGCAAATGGAAGGCGGTTTGAATCCCGAGGCGATGGAAGACATCATGCCTCCGGCGATTCTCATGCCGGCTTCGACAACGGACTTCTCTGAGCCGCTCGCGGTGCGAGCTGAGCAGGTCAGTGCCGAGGTCGCAGAACCGACTTCGCCCGCGCTTGTTCCCAAAGGAACTTACCTCAACGTTTCAGCTTGAGCGTTGGTAAATTGAAGTGAGGCAAAAGCCTCGATCTTCCAAAGAGGCGATTCGATGAATAGCATCGAGTCGCCTTTTGCCGTTTTCATCGCGACTCACCTGAATCAGGGCCTGAACGCTTTGTGCAATCAATTGCCGCACCGTCGAGTTTGACCATTGTGGCGCACCCATTTGCACAAGCATCTCAAGTCGCATGAGACCTTCTTGCGCGGTCCGAGCATGTAATGTGCCCCACGAGCCACGATGCCCCGTCGCCAGCGCCATCAAAAGATCCTTGGCTTCGCCGCCGCGCACTTCGCCCAATATGATTCGATCGGGTCGCATGCGAAGGCTCTGTCGGAGCAGCGCTTCGAGGGGAATCACAAGTTCATCATCCAGGCTTTGATCCTTGGCCAAAAGCTTTACGCTGAGTGGATTCGGTGGCGTGATTTCGTCGGCATCTTCGAGAATGAGCATGCGTTCGTCGCCTTGGGCCTCGGCCAGAAGAGCGCTTAAGACCGATGTTTTTCCGCTGCTTGTGCCGCCCAAGATCAAGACATTCTGATGTTCGCGCACCAGTCGAGTGAGGGCGCTATGAACGACGAGCCGATCTCGCTCGGGGACCCAGTCATTTGTAAAGAGCTCTTGGAGAGTCCAAGCCTGAGGGCGAACGCGACGCAAAGACAGTTGGCCTTGTCCTTGGGCGATAGGTGGACCGACACGGTGAACACGGAAGTCACGCCAGCGGCCGTCGGCGTAGGGTTTGCGAAAGTCGACTTTTGCTCCGGAGTCGCGAGCGAGGCGATGCAAGAAGTTGCGATACGTCAGCTCAGAGTAAAATCTGTCGTGGTGTTGAAACCAACGGCCGTGGCGTTCAACCCAGATTTGCTCAGGAGAATTGATGACGATTTCCGTAAGACTTTGGTCATCGAGAAGTTGAGCGATTGGTCCCCAGCCTAAGACTTCCTCCGAGACGCGCAGCTTGGCTTCCGTACTGAGGCCGATGAGATGGGCTTCGATCCTCCGAGCGAAATGCGTATCAGTTCCTTGCCACTGTCCTTCATGAACTGGCAGATGCTTTCCATAGGGCTGTTCGGCAAGTGTCGCGAGCGCTGCCGCCACAATTTGATTGAGAGCGGATTGATTTCCTAAGGTCGCGGCAACCTCTCTTTCCGAAGGCAAGTTTGTGACTGGCATCTTCGAGGTCAAAGTTGGTGGCGCGGCTCGAAGTTCAATTGATGAAATCATCGGCGCACCCTGAGGCGAGAATGTTGTGTGGCAAGCTTTGCGCGATCTCGGGGCATTTTGAGCAGGGGAGCCTCAGGATTCGGAGAGTCGCCCGAGGCGGGTGAAGACGCCGAGTCTTCCGTAATCACTTCGGGTGAAACGAAGATCACGAGCTCGGATTCACGTTGAGTAAAGTCCCGGCTCGAGAACAATGAGCCAAGAATGGGCAGGCTTTGCAGGCCCGGCCAGCCGTGGCGTGAATTTCCGCGATCGCGACGAAAGAGACCTGAAAGCACCAGCGTGCCGGCCCTTTGCAGATTGAACTCCGTATTCACTCGATGCGAAGTCAGACCGGGAAGTCCATCCGTACTGACCGAGGTATCAAGTTCCGAGATCTCAGTTCCCAACTTGATCTTGAGTCGCCCTTGGGCATCAGCGACGGGTTGAATCTCCAAGCCGATTCCATAGCGCTTCCATTCGACTTGTGCGCTTCGCTCGCTCACGAGCCTGAGCGGAATTTCACCTCCTGCAAAGAACTGCGCGCGGCCTCCGGAGCGACAAAGTAATGTTGGCGCGGCCAGCATTTTGGCTTCGCCTTGGTCCTCAAAGAACTCAATTTGCGCCTGCAGCTGGCCAGAGGGTCCCGTTGAAGGCGCAAGTGTGGGAAGTAAATCGAAGCTGAGGGCCTTTGGCGGACGAATGCCCATACGCCGCATGCTGGACTTTCTGAGCTCAGTGACGCGAATCTGTGTTCGGATCATCGGCTCGAGACCAACCACACCGGAGCTGACTCGCAACTCCACACCAAGGTGGCCGAGAATTTGCCGTTCTTGAGCGCGCGTCTTTTTGAACTGTTCCGGCGAAAGAAGCGCTGTCCAGCCACCTGACCTGAGATCGAAACTCAGTCCCGACCAACCGCGCGCCGCGAGATCACGTCGCAGCTCGGATTCAACCTCATTTCGAATCTCTGCGGAGATCTGCGCTCGCATGAGCCATTGATAGTCCATGCGGCGAGCCAGCAGAGTGAGCTCGCGCCAAATGCCGATGTCTTGAAGTTCTCCGCCGACAATCAATTGCGGTAGCGCGTCCGTCTCCAAATGGAGATTTGGCCAAAGCTTTAGTTGTTCGACGAGCTTCTTTGCGCCACGAGCTTGGGCTTTGGGGAGAATCCAAATCCGCCAAGGCTTTTGATTTGCGCCAAAGCGAAGAATCGCTGAGCCCAGTTTCTTGCCGGTTAAGACGATGCCGTCTTGAAGCGACTTCGCTCGAACGACTTCGCCATGCGAGATGTGAATTTCGCGGCTTGCGCCGAGTTGCGAGGCTTCGATGTGAAGGCTTTCGCCGATCGCCAAGATTCGTGGATCTGTCGAATTAGAGGCCTCAGCTGCGAGTTGTGCGTGGGCGAGTTCGCGCGGCCAAAACGTCCCCAACGTCGCGTGCATTGTCAAAATGAAGAGAATCAGGTCCGCGGCTCGCAGGCCGAGATCCAGAGTCGGTTTTGAACGAACGGACGAGTGATCTCTGGAGCAAAAGGTGTTCACGACTTCTCCTCGGTTCGGCGACACGGGAATTGAAAGCAGGCTCAGGCCGCACGAGGTGAAGCAAAGTCATATCCACGGGCAAGCTCAGCGGAGCGCTGAGCGCGTGTCCGGCGTCCGGCGCGCTGAGGTTGGCGCTCGGACATTGCGTTTGTATGCACTTGGAAGTGACTTGATTTACGGCGTGGAGACGATCTCGGGATCAAGGCTGACTTGAAAGCTCACTTGCACTTCATCGCCAGTGGCCGCAAAGCGAAGTTGAGAGTGATGCAGTTTCAAAAGGGCGTGGCAAATGCTGAGGCCAAGACCATTGCCCGTAGAATGGTTCAATGAGTTCTCGTTGAGCGTAAAGGGCTTCAGCAGCTGCTTCACACGATGGTCGTCGATCTTTGGACTCGTCTTGGCGAGGTTTGTGATGGCGACTTCATATAGACCGCCCGCGACACTTCGTCCTGCAATGCTCACGCGTGTTTGTTTATCGGCGAACTTCGCGGCGTTGTGCAGAAGGCGTCGAAGGACGTTGCGGAGCACGCGCTCATCGCCGATGACTTTTTGGTTCTCGATTTGAAAGTCAAAGTCGACATGTCGATTCGTCGCCAACTGCTGAATGCTTTCGGTGATGATTTCACGTGTGAAAAGCGTGGGCGTCGATAGGCTCTTTAAGTCGAGCTTCGTTTGCTGAGTCTCCGCCGAGACCAATTCAAGCGCATCATTGATCATGTCTTGGAGGCGATGCGCGGCTTGCTTGATCCGCGACAAAAAGCGCTGTTGATCTTCATCGAGTTTGGTCTCGGCCAAGAGGTCCGCAAAGCTGAGCATCGCCGTGAGAGGCGTCTTGAGTTCGTGATTCACCAGCACCATGAATTGGTTTTTGGCTTGATCGAGAGTTTGCAGCTCCTCAAGGGCCTCTTGGAGGCGTTGATTTTTCACCACCAGCTCTTGTCCGAGCTCGAATCTCTCAACGGCCTTATCGACGGCATTGACCAAGTCGACGGGGTCCCAAGGCTTACTCACGTAGCGATAAATGCGGCCGCTATTGATGGCCTCAACAACGACTTCAATATCGGCAAAGCCCGTGAGCAAAATACGAATCGCATCCGGGTGCGACTTCAGCGACTTCGAGAGGAACTCGACGCCCGTCATCTGCGGCATGCGTTGATCGCTGATGATGACGGTCACTCGATTTTGGTCGAGGAGCTTGAGCGCTTCTTGCCCCGAGGTGGCTTTGAGCACCTGGTACTTGGCGCGAAAAAGTCTTTCGAGCGCGTCGACATTGTCGGCTTCATCATCGACACAAAGAATAGCGTGTTTCATCAATTCCATTTCAGTGTAGAATTTTAAGAGAGTGAGGAGCAACCGCGATGAAGTCGGGTTGTGTCTTCAGAGTTGCACGTGCCGGAAACGGGAAGTGCAACGTTGTTGGGAGTCCTCTTGCTAGGGGGATTCGCGTTTGGGCATCCAAGGAGGGACTGCCGAATCGAAGATCCGCGTTCAGGAGATTGCGGAATCGAGGCGCGCTCAGGACGGGCCATCGATCCAAGTCTCAGCGGTCTTCGGCACTGTTCCGACCGACCTTGGTCATGTCTAAACTTTCGACACCCCTGGCTTGAGGTCGCGATACGGCGAGTTCGCCTCCATGTTCGGCCTAAGGCTCAGTAAAAACTGGACTTCAGGCGAGGAGAGTTCAAGTCGGTTCGCGGATGTGTCGATACGGTACATGAGGAAGTGTTTTGAAGGCTCGAGTCCGCTCGAGATCATTCAAAGCGTTCGAGGGAGACGACATGAAGTTCAAAGCTTGGATCGCTTTGGTTCTCGCATTCAGCACTGGTGCGTCGCAAGTGGCGCAAGCCAACATGGGCTGGGGCTATGGCATGTACGGGATGAATCCCTACTGTCCTTACCCCGGTGGTGCCGCACCCGGCGCGGTCAGCGAAGATGACGAGGTCGCGGAACTCACGCAAGAGCGCGCCGAGGCTCGTCGCGAGAAGCGCCAAAAAGAACGCGACCTTCGCAATCTCGAACGCGAACGCGAAAGACTGAAAGAGCAAATCACCGGCGTGGTGCGAGGCGATCTGCACGAGATCATTTTCCGCCACATGGATCTCGGCATGAATTGCTGTATCAACCGACCGCGCGCCGCAGGCCCACCGCCTCCGGCCGAGCCGGCACCGCCGCCGCGTGCTCCACCTGCCGACGAGCCGCCGATCATCATCATTCCGAATCCTCCTCCGACGGCACCGCCGGCTCCGCCCGCACCTGTGCCTCCGGCTCCGGTGCCCCCGCGTCCGCCAGCGCCTGCTGCAACACCGAATGGTGGAAAGCCTGAAGATGAGCCGCCACCGGCTCCGACGGTTGCGCCGACTCCGCCGCCTGTGGTTCAGGCGACACCGCGGCCTACGGCACCGCCTGTGGTTCAGTCCACTCCAGTGCCCACGCCTCCGCCGCGTCCGACTGTGGCTCCTACGCCACGTCCGACGGCGACTCCGCGTCCGGCAACTCCAACGCCTCGTCCGCTCAACCCGGGCAGCACGCCGGCTGAACCGCGACGGCCTTCAGGAATCTTTGATCTTCCTGCAGTCCGTGGCCTCGCCAGCTTCTTGGGCTTGAATTCGGCCGATGCGGAAGTCACGCGCGCCACAGTGGGCGAGCCCGCAGGTGGCATCAATTGGGATAACTTGAATGGCGGAAGCGTTGATGGCATGGGCGGTCAAGGCAGCACGCTTTGCTACAACCAAGACGACTTCCCGCAGAACACCGCGGGCTGGCGTCGCTTTGTTTGCCGCGATGATGGTTTCATCAGCGACAACGTCTGTAAGATGCCGGCGTTCACTTCGGGAAGTGTTCGACCTGGTCAGGCTGGAAACTGTAGCCGAGCCTTGTCGCGCTATCGCAAGTTGACCAAAGACATCGATCGCATGCAGCGCGAGATCGGCAATCTTGAAGATACGATCGCGAATCTCGGCTACCAAATCGGCGATGCTCGTCGAGCTGCGCGTGAGATGGAAGCGGATTGTCCGTCGGGCACTTGTTATGATCGCGGATCAGGTCGACGTCAGCCGCGCGAGCGCGGTCCTTCGACGCTGCAGACTGTTCTTGCGGTTGGTATGGACGCGCTTTCGATCTATGCAGGCTATCGTACCGCTCAGCAAGCGAACGAGTGGAATGCTCGAACAGGCTGGCCGGCTCAGCCCTACGGCGCCCTTGGCTATGGATTCCCTTTCCGCACGATGGGCCTCTACGGCGGCGTCGGCGGCGGAGTCATGGGCGGCTGGGGCTGTAACGGCATGATGGGCCCGATGGGCGGCATGATGGGTGGAATGCCGATGATGGGTGGCGGTATGTACATGCCGGGCATGGGCCCGTGGGGCATGGCCGGTCCATGGGGTATGGGTCCTGGATTCCCAGGTGGCGGCTTCGCTGGTGGCTTTGCAGGTGGCTTCGCCGGTATGCCGGGCATGGCTGGTATGCCGGGCTTCGCTGGTGGATTTGCGGGCGGCTTTGCTGGCGGCTTCGCGGGAATGCCGGGAATGGCGGGAATGCCAGGTATGGCCGGCGGCTTCGCCGGTATGCCGGGTATGGCCGGTATGCCGGGCTTCGCTGGCGGCTTTGCGGGTGGCTTCGCCGGAATGCCAGGCATGGCCGGTGGCTTCGCGGGAATGCCGGGAATGGCCGGTGGCTTTGCCGGAATGCCGGGAATGGCCGGTGGCTTCGCGGGAATGCCGGGAATGGCCGGTGGCTTCGCCGGCATGCCAGGTATGGCCGGTATGCCGGGCATGGCGGGTGGCTTCACTTCGCCATGGGGAATTGCGGGTGGCTTCACCGGTGGATTCCTGACGCCATCACCAGGCATGGGAATGGATGGAATGTATCAACAGCAGATGCTTCAGTTCCAATTGCAGCAGTACCAAATGCAGTTGCAGATGCAGGTTCGCTATCAAGAGCAAGCCGCAGGACGATTGCGACTGCAGCAGGGTCTGATGCAGGAGTACTACTCGCTGATGATGCGCTTCCAGCAGTTGAACTCGGGATCCTTCTTTAACGTCCCGAGCTTTGGCGGCACGTCGCCCGGCGGAACTTTGCCAGGCGGCTCAGGCCCCGTCGGTGGAACAACACCAGGCCGCACACGCTAATTTAAAGTCACCCTTCGGGGTAATTTGAATCACTCTAAGGGCGCCGCAAGCACAAAAGGCTTGCGGCGTTTTGCTTTTAGAGAGAGTCGCCTGCGTTCACTCGAAGATCTAGAATCCCTCTCTGTGCGTGGGGCGAGTTTCACCGGGAGTTGCGGCGGATCGCGACTGTTGGTGCCAGTAAAGTCCACCTGCCAGCACGGCGAGACCGACCCAGAGCCAACTTCGCGATCCACTTTGAAGTTGTGATGTGCCTTCGTGGTCGAGCCCTGACCAAGTTCGTGGTTCGGGCGCCAGTCGGCCGGGCTCAGCTTGACTCGCTAAATCGCGATTTTCGGTGACACCTCCACTCAGCCGATCGCAGCGAGGCCACAAGCGTTGCTCTCCAACTGGCCAAATTTCACCGAACTCAATAAAGGTCGCGAGTGATTCGGGAAGTTGCTCCCGGACCGACAAGTCGGCTCGATCAACAAATAAGCACGGCTCGGCCCACCAAAGCTTTGGCACGTAGTTGGATGGCAGAGTGGTCAAATACGGCCCGACCAGCGCGAAGCTCTCATAGCGTGAGGACAGAAACTCAATTCGCCCGCGCCGATCCGGCAAGAAGACTTCAGCTGTCGAGGCATGCGGCGATGATGTGATTTCGACGAGTTGATCTTCAAATCTGAGCCAGCTGAAGGACTTTGCCCAATGCGGAAGTTTGATCTTACGACCACGTTTTGTGCTCGCGACCATTTCAGCTTCCCAGATCTCGAGAATCCTAGCTTCTGTTGAAGAAGCGTCCGAGGATTTGCCAGAATCTCGCTCTCGACGGGAACTTCGCCAGCTTCTCCATTCCTGTGGCGATAAGAACTGCGGTGATGTTTTCATCCAAGATTCATAGTTGGAGTTAGATGGACTCGGGTACTTTTGAGCTCTTTGCAGAACTTCGATGAACCAAAGCTCAGTCAGAGTTGTTCGTAGTTCGAGTGGCCAAAAGTCATCTTCGAAGAGTTGCAACAATCTCGACCAAGCGGCTTCGCGGGCGGCCTCGGGTAAGTCCCTTTCATGTTGAGAAGCTTTGACCTCATCGATCCGTGCGCGCATTTGCTGCATTCGAGTCTGAACCGCATAGCGCGTTCGAAGCAGATCCACCAAGGGCCGAAGGCCAAGATGTTGGGCGCGAGCCATGAACTGATGCGGCTCGAGTGCCGTTTGACCGGCATCTACAGCCCAGGCGAAATTCCTTTCCTCCATCGCCACGGTTGAGATTGATGTGAGTCGCGAGTTCTCCTCGGCAGCGCCAGGAGCACTCAGCAAGCTGGTTGAGATGATGCAGACCATTGCCATGAACTTTGAAACTCCATGGCGACTCAATCGCAGGGATGTGGGTGGTCCAACTTTGAAGATGTCTTGATTGCCTTTGGGTTTCATCGGGTACACCTCGTCGTTTTGAGTTGAATCTTCAAACGCACGTCTGGCCGCCGAATTCATGACCTCTCGATCTTCGTTCTTGGGTCGCTTCGAATTCGTCGACTTGAGTCAAATTGAATCAGTCGTCCTCTGTGTGTTGCGGCGGAAGCTTCATTGCAGAGTTCGTATTCAGTTCCGGCATCGCCAGGGGCATTCCATCCTTCGGGTCGTCTTCGCTGTGGTTTGGCCACGCGCTCGCACTTACATCTGTTTCCTCGTCGACTTCCAACGAGGCCTCGAGTTGATGGGACTGGGCTTCAACAATTCCGTCTTCCGTGTGGATGATGGGCTTTCGGGCGCGACGGACGAGTGGGGCGGATCGCAAACTCTGAGTTTGATCACGCAGAGGGCCTGAGGCCGACGAAGTTCTCGATTCCCCAATGGCATCTTTGTCGGATCTGAGAACGGCCCGCAGCGGCAGTTTAAGTTCTCGAGGCAAGCCTGAGTCGCTCAATAGCGCTTCCGGGATTAGCACTGAAAACGAGCCGCGAGCACCTCGCACCGAGCGCCACAGATCTACACCTCGCAAAATCGGCCGAGTCGATTCACTGGCGTAGAGATCGACGCGATTGACGTCGTCGGGCCACTCCATGGCGGCTTCGTGATCGGGGCCTATGAGCTGAATGCGAATCAGCCGTAGACCCTCCGGCACTTTGAGACTTTGCGCGCTTCGCGCTTGTCGGGCATCAAAAACTGAAAGCGAGGTGATGAACGTCAACAAGATGCCAGCTCCCCACATCCATAGGCGAACTTCGCGGCGCTGTTGTTCTTCATCGGAAAGCCGACGCCACTCACGCCGTCGACTCTCGAATTCATAGCGCAGTCGACGCCACTGCGAGAGGCAGAAGTTCAGTGCGGGCTTCATTCGACCGTGTCCAATCTGGAAACGTTGAGATTGAACCGGCTCAGATTGAGCGTGGGGTGAGTTATGATTTTGAAATTCGAAAGCGGACATCGGATCACCTCTGAAATTCGCAGCCTCACGGGAGCGTTTCGGTACAGCGCAGTTCTTTTTGGTTCTTTTCGGTTCGGTTCTTTTCGGTACAGTTCAAATTCATTCCGATTGATCAAACTGAAGGGCGCAGGCTTAGGGCCCAGAGTTGAGCGGCCGTTCGGCCCCACTGCGTTGGATCTGCAGTCGCAAGCTTCCAACTCGCTCAAGCGTTACAAAGATGCAGAAGGCAAGGAGTGAGAGTACAACGACGAGCTCGATGAGCGCTTGGCCTCGACGGGACGAATGATCCATTTTTGACCTCCGCGGTCGAAAGTTTTTGAAGTTGAGGATGTTCTTTGTCGGGAGGAAGGCCTCTCGGCTGTCATGGAACAGCCGAGTTTGAGCGGTGGTAGGTCGAGCTTCAGGCCTCCGGGTAGCTCAAGTTCCAAAGTAGGAAGGTGAATTTCGATTTGCACTTCTGAGCGTTGCCGAACTTCGAAGTCTTGAGCCAGTTCATAGATGGGGGCGCTGCTGGCTGGACCTTGCGGCTCAACGGCGAATTCCCCAGGACGCCACTGCGCCAGTCGCGTGTGTATCGGGAGAGAGGCCGAGCGAGGCAAGGCCTGTAGCATCTTTTGATGGGCGAGATCCGGCGCCACTTGCGATGCGAGTCGGCCCGTCTGAATCAGCGACTGTTGCAGGAGAGCGAGTTTTCGCTGGGCCGCTTCGGTGCGAGCGAGAAGACTCGCGCCTGCGGACATGGTTTTGGGATTTGACATCAGGGTTAAGGCTCGCAGGCGCTGCTGGGCCAATCGCCAAGCGCGAGGGTTCAGGCGCAACAACTTTTCAGCTGCACGCGAAGCTTGATGTTGTTGATCAGCTTGTGCGACTCGGCAGCTCGCCAGCAAGTCGGCCTCAAGTTTCAGCGCGATGGCGAGAAGCCCGCATGCCAAGGCGATCAAAAGAATAACTGGCATCAGCACCAGAAGACTGATCATCGAGCTTCCGCGCCGCGATCTGATTCGGCTCACGGAAGCGCGATGCTTGCATTGGCTCAAGAAAGAATGGGGAGTCACTTGCCTCTCCTTCCGGTGCGGCGCGATTCCGGCCACGACCGAGGCAGCTCCACGCGAAGCTTCCAAAGCATCGGCCTGCGAACATCGCGGCTCGGAGCTAATGACTCAATGGACGAGTTGGAGTTGACCCACGGGAGCATGACATCGAGTTCGGCGAGCACATTGTCCGCATTGCGAAAGAGTCGGAGATCTGAGGAAAGTTGCCAGCTCTCAGGCAATGCGGCTTGAAGCTGGAGACGAGCCTGTGACTCGCAAACCTGAACGGAGTCAGCAGACTGCAGGCAGACGGCGGCCTCGCGCAGCAGGCGTTCACACCAGAGTCGTGTGAAGCTTGCGTACGCGAGACCGCCGCCCGACGCGGTCACGCCAAAAAGGAGAGCGAGCGAGACCAAGCTCTCGATACTGGATGAGCCGCGCTGACGTCTCATCGCGAACCCACGCCGTCGTTGAAGTTGCCGAGGTCTTTCTTTCGCAGTTGGGAGTCTTCGATGTTGTCGACCGCGGGCTCGGACTTTTTTCCCTGCAGGGCATAAGTGATGGTGGCGTAGCGCGAGCTCACGGCTTGGCCGAGAACGCGCACGACGCCTATGGTGGCGACGCCAACGAGGGCGACGAGAATGATGTACTCAATGAGACTTTGCCCACGGCGAGATCGCAGCGGACGATTGGGCCGACGTGCGGGTGATTGAATTGGTGATAGGTCGGCGAGCGGGTTGGGCGATTGGGTTTGGGTGAATGGGGTCGATGACATGGGCACCTCCGTGGAACGGAGGGCTCAGCAAGCGCACGGCCATCACGGCAAGAAACGAGGGGCGCTCTGGGGAGAGGGGTTGTCCGATCGCCGGACGGGCGACCGAATTACGATTGGCGTCGCTTGGCAGCGCGTGCCGCGCGTGCGGCCTCTTCGCGCTCGAATTTGCGGCGAATGAGGATGCGACTCAGAATTTGGTAGGCCTCCACGCGCAGATCGTTTTCGTACACGAAGCGGTAAAAGCCTTCGATTTCAGGTGATTGGCGGAATTTTTTGGTCGAGGTCGGCAGGCTGTCCGACTGCACGAAGCTGATGGAGCTTCCGTCTTTGGAGAGCTGAACCTTTTCGGACTTCTTTGCGCGGGCCGCCATAATTCACCTCGTTCGCTGGGAAAGCTGCAACTTAGGCCGAGGCCTTGCGCCTCGTCAAGTTTTCGCGGCGCGAGCCTTGGCTTGGCCGGGGCCGGTGGCCTCGCCTATTCTCAACAAAACGCGCGGGAGGTGAGCATGCAGATTCTCGACGGGAAATTGGTGGCACAAGCGCGGCGACGCGAGTTGCAGGCTCAAATTGCGGAATTCAAAAAACAAGTTGGGCGTGCGCCTGGCCTTGCGGTGTTGATCGTGGGTGAGAATCCCGCGAGCCAAGTTTATGTGCGCAACAAAGTGAAATCTTGCGCGGATGTGGGGATTGAGTCGTGGCATCTCGAGCGCCCGGCGACGCTGACGCAAGCTGAATTGCACGCCGAGATCGATCGGCTGAACGCCGACCCAAAGGTCGATGGAATATTGGTGCAGCTGCCTTTGCCAAAGACATTGGACGAGACCGCAGCGCTTGAGCGTATTGATCCGCGCAAAGATCCGGACGGACTCACCAGCGGCAACCTCGGACTTTTGTTTGCGGGCCGACGGCGAGTTGCGCCGTGTACACCTTGGGGCGTGATGAAGATTTTGGAGCACTATGGAGTGGAGACGGCGGGTCGGCGCGCTGTCGTGGTTGGGCGAAGCAACATCGTCGGTAAACCCATGGCGCAGCTGCTGCTTGAGGCCAACGCGACCGTCACGATCGCGCACTCGCGCACTCGCGATTTGCGGGCTGAATTACGGCGTGCGGAGATCGCCGTGATTGCGGCGGGACAGCCGCGCTTTGTGGGCGGCGAGGATTTTTCGCCGGATGCCGTCGTCATTGACGTCGGTATTCATCGCTTGGGTGGTGAGGACGGCAAGGCGAAGCTTTGCGGTGATGTGCGCTTTGAGGGGCTCAAAGTGCGAGCGGCGACACCTGTGCCCGGTGGCGTGGGGCCTATGACGATTCAGATGCTGCTCGAGAATACTTTGGTGCTGGCGCGCCTTCGCGGCCACTGAGCGAGCGAAGCTCAGCGTGCCGCGCAGCTGGGTCGCCAAGGCTCGTGGGTGACGGCCGCGGGTGTTGGCATCTCCAGGTGCGCGTGATGCGCGACCAAGAATTTTTCTACGTACTGAATGCTTTCCTGCGGAGCCATGTTGAAGCGGCGTACTGCCCAGTAGTTCAGACCAATGCTGCGAATTTCCTCGAGGCGCTGACCGAGATTGCCTTCATTGGTGAGGCGACGGCGCATGCACTGTTCGTTTTGCAAACAGCCAATGGCATTGCCGACGCGATCTTGTCCCCAGTTGTAGGACATCAGCGCGAGCTTCGGATCGCGCGGGAACATGTTGAGCAAGAACTTGAAATACTTGGCGGCGGCAACGGATGACTTTTCAAGATCGCCGCGTTCATCGCAAGGATCAGCGCTGCGCACATCTTGGCCGCGATCATTTTTGGTGACGACGAGAGGTTTGATACTCAGGCCCAGCAAATTCCAAGTCGCTGTGCGCGGCATGAACTGCCATGGGCCGACAGCGCCGACGCCCGAAACTTCAACCGGGTAGCCGTCGGCGGTGAAGAAGCGCGATTCGATGAGCGTGACGAAGGCGAACTCGTTGGGCACGCCTTGGGCGCGAAGAGCTGGTAGCACCTTGCCGGCGTTGGCGCGGAATCGGTGGCCAAAGTTGATGAGGCGACGTCCGTCGGCAGAGCGTGCGTCCAGCGAGACTTTGACGCCGGCATCGATGATGGAATTTCGGCGATCACTGGCGAATTTTTTGGTCACCGTATTGTCGTGATCGACGGCGAAGATCCAGCCGCTACCGGGGCGCGGTGTGGCTTGCGGCGCGGGTGCTGCGCTGGCGCGAGGCCGCGGTGAGGGCCGCGTGTCAGGATCAGCGAAGAGATCGAATTCGGGCTCGTCGTCTTCTTCGGTCTCAGCTGGCGAGGGTGCCGGTGAAGCGCCCGCGGCCGGAGAGGCGCCGGGGGCTGCGGTGACGGGTGCGGGGCGATCGCGTCGCAGATAGAGGTAAGCGGACTCGCGATAATCGATCAGGCCGTAGCGTTGTTGGAAGGCGAGCTCGAAGAAGAATTCGCCGCGTGTGGTGTTGCCGATCATGCGGCCCGTGAGATCGCGAGGTTCCATGCTGCCTTGGCAGTGCAGGCGAAGTGGCTCGTCGGCCTCGTTGGTCTCGACCAGTCGACCGGCAAGGCAAAGCTCTTGCGTGCCGAGGTCGAGTTCAAAGCCCGAAGCGCCGTAGGCGACTTCGAAGCTGTGCACGAGTTGGTCTTGGGGCGTGCGGAATTTTTCCAGCACGGCTTTGAGGCGCGGATCGCGAATGTTGGGAGCTTGCGTGGAGCGAGCGACGAGTTGGTAGCGCGCTTTGCGTAGCACGAGGCCTGCGCGCGCTTGCGGATTTTGCGCGCCTCCGGCGGAGTCTGTGCGGCGCAGAGCGACCACGGCGACCAAGCAGTCGGCGTCGCGACACTGGATGGCGGCTTCAAAGGGGCGAGAGCTGGTTTCGCGCGTGGGCTGCAGACGTCGGTCGGCGACGCGACCTGTGTCGGTGAACTCGAATTGCAGGCGGCCTTCGGAGCGCAAGGCAATTTGCAGACGCAGCTTCTCGTCGTCACGGCGATCGAGGCGCGCGGTGAGGATGGAGCGCGAGAGTTGGCGCGTGGGCTCGCTCTGTGGGTCCAAACTTTGTTGAACGGCGGTGAGTTCATGATCGTCGGCGATGCCGGTGTGGGCGCGGCCATCGTCGGTCTTGCCGCCGGTGAGTTGTGGACTTTGTGGCGAGGCCTCGGGCGCAAGGGGTTGGAAGCCTGGGGCGCAGGCCGCAAGGGTGCTGAGCAGGCCCGAGAGGATGAGGGCGGCGAGCGGAAGACGTGCAGCTTGGAGCACCGAGAGTGACACTTGGCCCTTTCTTGAGCCGCGGGGGCGACTCGAGGCGGGAAGAGAGCAAGCTTGGGTCCATGCGAGTGCGACAATTTGGGCAAATTCCCGAGGTGTTGAGTGGACTTGGGCTGAGGGAGCTTGCGCGAAGCGGCACCGAGGGACGAAAAGCGGCACAGGCGGGTAGGGCGGGTTGACCCTCTGTTTCCAAGCGGTAAAAGAGGAGCCTCATGAGCGAAACAAGCGACTTGAAGAGCACATCGGCAGCCGACACTCCGAAGCGAACGCCTTTGGCGGGTGAGCACGAGGCCCTCGGGGCCCGCATGGTGGATTTCGCCGGCTGGTGGATGCCGGTTCAGTATGTGGGTTTGAAGGAAGAACACTTGGCTTGTCGGTCAGGCGTCGGCCTTTTTGATGTTTCGCACATGGGCGAGTTCCGGGTGACGGGGCCAGAGGCCTTGGCCTCATTGCAGTGGCTGACGACCAATGATGTGTCGAAGCTCGCAGCGGGCCAAGCGCAGTATTCGCTATTGCCGAATGCTTCAGGTGGTTTGGTGGATGATCTTTACGTTTACTGCATCAAACCCGGCGAAGAATATTTGCTGTGTGTGAATGCAGCCAATGTCGACAAAGATTTTGCACACATCATGAAGAACGCGCGTGGCGGTCGATGGGTGAATGAATCGGCGGACTGGGGACAGATCGCGGTGCAGGGGCCGAAAGCGCCTGTGCTCCTCGAACGATTGTTTCCTGGCTTTGCCTCGATGCCGAAGAACACACATCGAGAGTTTGATTTTGCTGGCGGTCGAGTCCGCGTTGCGACGACAGGTTACACCGGCGAAGATGGCGCGGAAGTTTTCGTGCCGGCGGGACAGACTGTGGCGCTTTGGCGCGAGTTGATGCGAGCCGGACAAGATTTGGGTGTCGCGCCGATTGGTTTGGGTGCTCGCGATACGCTGCGAACTGAGATGAAGTATTCCCTATATGGACATGAAATCGACGACAGCACAAATCCGTTTGAGGCGGGCTTGGGCTGGGTGGTGAAGCCGGCGGCGAAAGATTTTTTGGGACGAGCGCCGATGCTGGCGGTGAAGGAAGCGGGCTTGAAGCGTAAGCTCATCGGCTTGGAGCTGTTGGAACGCGGAATTCCGCGCCAGGGCTACAAAGTTTTGTCTTCGGAGGGACGGGAAATTGGCGTGTGCACCAGTGGCACGATGTCGCCGTCGACAGGGGCCTCGATCGCGATTGCATTTGTGGCGACGGAATTCGCGGCGGACGGGACGGAGATCGCCGTCGATATTCGCGGCAAAGCTGTGCGGGCGAAGGTTCGTCCGACGCCGTTTGTGGTGCCGGGTTCGAAGCTGGGTGCGACCTGAAATCGAAGTGGGTATTTTTATTTTGTTTTGAATGAAATGTTGTCCATGATCAGCTTGGCGTGGACCGATCGAGAGGAGAATTGAATGTCGACATATGTGATCCCCGACGATTTTTACTACACGAAGGAGCATGAGTGGGCGCAGGTGGATGAGAACATCGTCACTGTCGGCATCACGCAGTTTGCTCAAGAGCAGCTCGGTGAGATCGTTTATTTGGATTTGCCTGAGGAAGGCTCGAAGTATTCGCAGGGCGAAACTTTCGGCGTAATTGAATCGGTGAAGGCGGCCAGCGATTTGTATTCGCCGGTATCGGGCACGGTGATCGAAGTGAACATGGGGCTGCTTGAAGACATGTCGCAAATCAACGATGACCCGATGAACACGGGCTGGTTGATTCGCATCGAGATGGAAACAGAAAAAGAGTTGGCGAATCTCATTCGCGCACCTGAGTATCGAAAGTTGATCAGCGACAAGAAATGATGTCGTGGTGAGAGAGAAGCGAAGTTCGCTTCTTTCGGGCGAAATCTGAGGCCGAGCCTGTGGGCTCGGCCTTTTGTCTTTGGGCTTTACGGGGTGACGATTTGCGGGTTGCCGGAGGGGGTCGGCGCCGTGAAACGGCTCTACACTTGTCGAAATCCTCCACATTATTGAGGGCTGGGGCTGGGCCCGGTCTTGCTCTTCCGGCGGTGGCGGTTCGTTGTGAACCGTCGGTGGAGGGCGTGATATGCGCTTCTTTAATAAGAAGACGACAACAGGACGATCTCAGCATTGGACTGTGCAAGGTGCCGGGGTGCTGGCGCTGTTGTTTTTGATGGCGGGCTTGTCGGCTTGCGGTCGATTTCAATCGCGCGGTTCGGGCGATCCGCTTCCTCCAACTTCCGCAAATCCATTTGAAGCTGAGCGCGAGGCCGCGGCTCGGGGCACATTGTTGCCAGGTCCTGCGGCTCCGCCGAGCGCGACGCCTGGAGCTTCTGCTGCGACGGGAGCGACTGGGTCAACGGGAGCGACTGGGGCCACAGGGTCAACGGGTGCGCCGGTTGCTCCGCCTGCATTGACGGAAGAAGAACGTCGGGCGCTGTTCGCTGACATTTTCGAAGAGGCTCCGCGCGTGGTGCCGGTCGCCACTCCGGCGGCGACTCCGGTTGCAACACCGGTTGCAACACCGGTTGCAACGCCAGTCGCAACGCCAGTCGCAACGCCTGTAGCGACTCCGGTCGCAACGCCAGTGGCGACTCCGGTTGCAACGCCAGTGGCGACTCCTGTAGCGACTCCGGTCGCAACGCCAGTCGCGACGCCTGTGGCGACTCCAGTCGCAACGCCTGTAGCGACTCCGGTCGCAACGCCAGTGGCGACTCCTGTAGCGACTCCGGTCGCAACGCCAGTGGCGACTCCTGTAGCGACTCCGGTCGCAACGCCGGTCGCAACACCGATTGCAACGCCAGTGGCGACTCCTGTGGCGACTCCTGTGGCGACGCCGAGGGCGGCGGATCGCGCTTTGCCACCGGCACAGCGAGTGGAAGACTTGCTGCCGTCGGCGGCTCAGCGTGCACAACTTGCGACAAGTGATCCTCGACATATTCCCGCGGAGTGGTTGCAGGGGCCAGGGGCCTCGCTCTTTGATAATCCGCTTTGCAATCGAATCGATGTGTCGACGACACAAATGGAGCTGACGGCGGAGCAGCAGGCGGCGCTACAAACGGCGAGCCTGACGCCGCAAATGCCAAGTGCGCACTTGCGGGATGTGGCGAAGCTTGTGCGCGAGCGCGGCTTAAGCGTGAATCCGATTTTGCTGCAGAAGAATCACTTTGTTTGTGTGATGTTGCCGATTGCGATTCGCATGAATGCGCAAGTTTATCGACAGCGAATTGAAGTGCTGCGCCTGCAGGCGTCCAGTGAACGCAATGAGGTGACGTCGGAGGAAACGGCGTGGTTGGCCTCGATTCGTCAAAGCTATGGGCTGAGTGCATCGGCAAGCTTTGCTGAGATCTTGGCGCGCGTGGATGTGGTGCCGGTGTCTTTGTTGTTGGCACAAGCGGCGAAAGAAACGGCGTGGGGAACGAGCCGTGCGATGGAGCAAACGAACAATTTGTTTGGTCGTCGCGGGGTTCAGGGCGAGACCTGCGTGACGGTGGTGGCCAACGGGCCGTGCTTGAAGCGCTATGCTTCGATCGTCGAGTCGCTGGCGGATCAGATTTATCTCCTCAACACGGGCGATCAGGCCTATGTCCGTCGCTATCGCGAGCTGCGGGCTCGTATGCGACGCGAGGGAAGCGCGCTGAATGCGGTGGAATTGGCCGAGACGCTGGATGGGTATTCTCAACAGGGTCGGGCGTATGTTGTTGATTTGCGCAAGATCATGAGCGAGTGGAATCAGCTCGTGAAGTATGAGTTCCGCGAGGCCTCGACGCCGCCGGCGCGTATGCAGCCGGTGCGACGTGAAGATCCTTAAGCCCTGATGGCTGATGGATGGGTTCGACGCGAAGTTTGGTATTCGGAATTGTTTGGGTCCACAACTTGTCTTGAGGAGTAAGGTCGTATGAAGAACGTCATTGGAAAACTGATTGTGATGAGCACCGCGATGCTGAGCTTGGGAACAGCCGATGCAACGGTGGGATTGAAGGCACTGAAAACTTTCGATGGTCAGGTTATGCGCTGTGAAAACCGCGGTGACCAGGGTCGAATCGGTTATCGCATCGTTGGCACGCAAGGCGTGTTGAAGGCGAATAACTTGGAAGTCTCGGTGGATGTTGAAACCTTGAAGTGCGTGGAGAATTCTGCGGGCCAGATGACTTTCTCGCCGCAGCCGCTCAGCGGCCGCAATGTGAATCTGCTCGGTGGATTCATCGAGTTCAAGAATCTCGAGTTCGTCGTGTACACGCCCGACTTTCAGTCGGTGAATGTGGCGCCGGTGAGCTTGGGTCAGTCGGCGACCTCGATGCTCGTGACAATCCCCGCAGCGAAAGTGCCGGGCTTGTTGTCGCGAAATTCGCAGGCCAACGGTGAGTCTCGAGCGGTGTTGATGGGCTTCTTGCGAGGCCAAGCTGACATGGGCGACGCGCGCACGGGCGAAATCTTGGATCGCAGTGTTGTGCCGTTTGGCAGCTATAACTTCTTGCTGAGCGACAAGATCGGCAATCTCACGATTGCGCGCTGATCTCGAGGGTATGAAGTGAGGGGTGGGTCAAGGAGCTGGCCTCCAGGCGAACTGGCGGCCAGAGGGCCCTTAACCTGAGTTCCCCAGAGCTTTGTACCCAAGCTCTACGCCTATGCTTTACAACTGCGGCCGAGCCACCTAAATTGTTTCGCAGATGAATTGGCGAAACCCTGGGGGCTCGGCCTTTGTTGTTTGAGGCTTTGTTCTAAGGCGCTTGGTCAGTTGAGAATCTGCCCAGATGGTGAAATTGGTAGACACGCGGGTCTTAGAAGCCCGTGCCGTAAGGCGTGTAGGTTCAAGTCCTATTCTGGGCACCAACATAATCCCAACTATTGAATCCAACTATTTAGCCAAATATTGAAAAACCCGGGCTCGTCCCGGCTTTTTGTTTTTGAGAATTCATTCATTCGACCTGATGAAGTTCAAGGGTCGGAGAGCTACAAATTTCACCTCAAATCAGACTTGTTTCGGAAGGGAAGCGCCTCAGATAGGAGAACCCCAACTGGAGGTCATATGCGTCGCGAACTTCGATTCACTTTGAGTTTGTTCTTGGGTTTGCAGGTGGCGGTCGTAGCGGCTGCTGCGAGCCGAGCTGGCTTTCAGCATGATGGTGTTTGGGTCGACTCCCCGGAGCAGGCGCGGGCCATGGTCGAAGCCATGCATCGAGCGAACACCAACGATACGGATCATGGTGTCTGCTACGTCGGTGGCTATGAAGACGCGCTGGAGAATTTGGGGCAAGTGGCGAAAGATGCGGTGAGCCTCAGCGTGCTCGACGTGTATGGCGAAAGCGAATTTCCACCATTGGATGTTGAGGCCTCGACGGACAGCGGAATTGAAGCTTACGGAATTCTCTCCGCTTGCGAGTGAGTTATCCGCCGAGGAGCCAGGCGCTCAGGCTGATGTAGTAGGGAATGCCGATCAATACATTCATCGGAAAGGTGATCGCCAACGGCAAGGCGACGTAAAAGGCCGGGCTTGCATCGGGGACGGACGCGCGAATTGCGGCGGGGGCCGCGATGTAAGAGGCGCTGCCGACGAGGGCGGACATGAGCACGAGATTGCCTCGCTCAATACCGGCAGCCGCCAGTAAGAGTGCCGCGAGAGTGCCCATGGTGAGCGGCAGAGCGACGGCGAGCACGAGAGCTCGCCATTTCAGTTGCAGAGCTTGGCGAATTTGATTTTGGGCCAGCAGGCCCAAGTCCAACAAGAAAAAGGCGAGCACGCCTTTGAAACTACCGACGACAACCGGTGAAATTGAGTTCCAAGATTTCTCATTGAGCGCAAGGCCAATGGCAAAGCCGCCGAGCAGGAGCACGACGGACTTGCCGGTGAGTATGCCTCGCCATGAGGCGGGCGTGTTGGTCGAGCTCGCTCGCCAGCGACCGTAAAGATAGAGCGCGAGGATGATCGCCGGAATCTCCATCATCGCCATGGCGGCAACCATGTAGCCAGACGAAGTGATGCCTTCGTTTTCAAGATACTCAACGGCCGTGATGAAGGTGATGGCGCTCACACTTCCGTAGGCAGCGGCGACGCCGGTGGCGTTGCCAAGTCCCAGCCATCGTCGGAAGGCAAAGAAGTAAACGGCGGGGATGAGGGCGCAAAAGAAAAAGCCGATGCTGAGGGTGGGGAGCAGTCCCTCGAGTGTCGGGGAGATACGAACTTCGTGGCCGCCCTTGAGACCCAGTGCGAGCAGCATGAAGATCGACAAAAACTTGCTGATGTCGGCGGGGATGCTGAGATCTGAGCGAAGCGCGGCGGCTAGCATGCCGAGAAAGAAGAACAAGAGGCTCAGGTCGATGGACAGAAAGTGTGCGTAGAGTTGGTGGAGCATTTGGGCCTCGCCAGTTCCTTGTAAAGGAAGGCTGAGGCCCGGGCAAGCCGGGTTTAACCGAGCAAGTTCTTGTAGCGCTTCAGCGCGGCCTCGTAACCGGCATGGTTGAATTTTTGTGGTTTGGCCGCGTAAGTGCCGAGAATTCGATCAAACCAGAAAAAGCAGATGCCGTAATTTTTGAGCATTCGACCTTCATCTGAGAATTGCAGGTGATGAAAGTCATGTCGGGCGCGGAGGCGGAGATACCAAGTTTTGAGAACTGGAAAGCGGAGCATCCAGAAGTCGTTTTGGTGCATGGAAGTGTGCATGGCGCCGAACAGGAAGTGCCCCCAGAGCAAGCCCGCACTTGTGAAGAGAGCTTGATAGAGAGCGGGGATGCCGAGAAGTGTGAGGCAGAGAATGGTCGTGCCGATCACCACGGCGAGGGGGAGGAACCACTCAAGTCCGAGGCCAAGGATGTTGGAGCGACCGTCCGCGGAGCTGAGGTAGTCGCCGTCGCGATGAAGAGGTTTTTTGGGCCCGTAGTCGCGAAGGTGATGGAGCATGTGCGACTTCGAAAGCCAGGGCACGTGTTCGCTATGTAAGAGCACATGTGTCCAGTAGCCGACGAACTCGGCATAGACGACTCCAAGGGCGAGGGCGAGTAAGCTCCACATCTTAAACTCCTTTTGCGACGAAGCGCGCTGGCGGCTTCACCACCAGCGCGCAGCAAGTTTCAACCCATGGCTTTGATGGCGTCGCGGTAACCTACGGTTGCGAGCATTTGGCCCATCTGCTGATAGCCGGCATCGCCGCGAGGCGGAGCAAAAGTGGCCAAGCCATCCACATATCGATTGTACATGCAGAAGGCCGCCGCAATGAGGACGGTGTCGTGAATGTCGCGATCTGTAGCGCCCAAGCGTCGCGCGTGTTCGACGTCTTGCTTGCTGACGGTGAGTGCGGCCTTTTGAACTTTTTCTGCGATCTTGAGCAGAGCGCGCAGTCGGTCAGAGATGGGTGCGAGATCTGGCGACTCCCAAACTTTGCGAGCGAGGCCGTTGGCTGTGCTGTGCACATCGGCGACAGCGCCGTGGCTCTCCGAGCAGAACACGCAATTATTCAGATAAGAAACGTAGCTAGCGATGATTTCTCGATCAGCTTTGCTCAGTGAGGGAGTTTCTTGCACGAGCAGAACTTCGGCGAGCTCGTTGAGAGGCTTTGCGGTTTCAGGATAGGCGCGCATGGGGCCGGTGATGCCGGGGAATCCAGCGGGAACATCGATGTGGGCTTGAGACGGTGGTGTTTTGTTCATGTGTGACTCCTGTTGGGGCGGCGAAGCTTGTGCGCGGTTGTGGCAGGCTTCGAGTTAACTTCTGAACTTCGTTGTGACGAAGAACTTTGCGGGAACCCCAATAGGCTAAGGTCACTTCGCCGATTTCGCTAGGAAATCGACGAAGCCGGAGTCGACATAAAACCAAAACTCAACAATGTGCAGGCCGGATGGGAAGTGTGAACGCGGAGAGAGTTTAAAGGTTGGTGCAGTTTTGACCATCCTTCCAGGACTTACCGCCTGCTGCATCGCACTCATTCTTTGGAACCGGGTTGTTGACGATGAGCCCGCCTTGGCAGCCGCGCTTTGCGTAGCAAAAGCCGCGTGGCGTACTGAGAATTTGCTGCATTTCCGCGAGTTGGTACTGAAGTTCTTCAATCCCATACTGCGCGCTTTCGAGTTCGCCGCAATCGACAGCTTCACGAAGTTTGTCGACGGTGAGGCGAAACATCTCTTGCTGGGACGCAATTTCGGGGATGGCTTTGCAAAGCGGCGCGCCGATCGGCGGTGGCGCATTGCCAATGGGAATCGGCAGTTCCACGACGTCAGCATGAGCGAAGGCCGGTATGAGCAACATGATCGCGGTCGCGGCCCGCAAGCCGGCCGAGCGAAGCGTGTTGGAAAGGAGTTTGTGGCGTGATTTGAATTCTGGAGAGTTCACGGGGCAAAGTGACGGACTGGGGATGGCTCTGTGAATCACGGCGATACCTCCTTGTGTGCGGTCATTGATTGGTGAGGACGTCGGAGCCGCGAACCTCGAGGTGTGTGTGACGTCTTGCAGACTGACTCACACGCGCCCAAGGGGCGGTGTCAGAATTCCTCGAAAGTGTTGTGACGCAAGCTTGATGCCGCTGTGGCCTCGCACTTTTGCACCACGCGCCGCGTACGGACGCAGGTCGAGTGGCGAGCTTAGACGGCGATGGCGGTTTTGCGGTTGAGCAGACGGCGCGCTTGGCGGCGAATCATGTCGTTGTCGGAATCGATCAAGCCCAGGGCGTGCTCCACCAACGCAAGCAGTTCGGGTCGCGTGGCGAGAGTGACGGGCTCGTGACGATCATAATGATAGACGATTTCGCCAAGTGCCCACAGGCCGCTGGCTTGGCGTCCTTGGTCGGGGCTGGCGAGCATGGAGCGCAATCGGTCCTCCACGTCTTTGTTGAGACCTTTGAGCGCGGATCGAAGTATGGCGTTGGCCGCCACGCGGTTGCGTTGATCGCGTTGAAGCGGATCAAGAATGCTGTCGAGCAAATTGGAGTCGAAGCGCGAGAAGGCTTCGACGGAATTGGCGACGGTGCGGGCGTCGGGTGAAGCGAGAAGCTGCTCAAAGAGGCCTAGCAGACGTGAGGTGAGAAGTTGCGGCGGAATGAAGCGCAAGATCAGCATGACGGATGAAGCCGTCAGACGCCAATTCCATGCGTTGGATTGTCGTTGTGCGCGATGTAAGGCGGCGTCGATGAGGTCGACGAGAGCTTCGGCCAGGGCGGGCCCGCCGCGCGGGGCGAGGGATTCTCGCAGCTGAAACACAGCGCGATCGAGCAGCTCGGTGTTTGCCTCGGACGTTTGCGCACATCGTTCGCGAAGATTGAGACAAATGCGCGCGAGGTCGTGATCGTTGCGGTAGAGGCCGATGGCCGGGAGCTTTTCCACTTCGCCTTGCACGAACACGCGATCCAACCAGAGCGTGACCGGAGGTCGTGAGCTGAGGCGATGCAGTTGTGAGCGTGGATTGACGCCTTTGAGCTCGAACTCGCCCGTCCATTCGACACCGAACCAAGGTTCGAGTGCGGTGCGATGGCGTTCGTCGAAGTACAGCACGTTCACGTCTTTCTCCTGAACATTGGAGAGAATGCGTACGCTCTCGATGAGCGGTGGTCCCGACAGGCTGTGGCCGTTGACGAGTTGTCCATAGCGGAGTGAACCGTGGGCCAGCGCTGATTTGATGGTGAAGCGATAGCCTTTTTCTGTCTTGCAAGCTTGGTCATAGCGTTCGGCGATCATGTTGAGATCGGCGACACAGGCTGCGGCCTTGGCTACGCTGGTGATGGAGGTGCCGCGAGATGAGTTGGCGTCCGCGCTGTAGTCGTCCTTGATGTAGAAGATGACTTCGTCGCCGATGAACTCGTACACAAGGCCGCCGTATCGAGAAATGCACTCGCAAGCCTCGGTGAAGAAGGCGTTGATCTGCTCGATCAGATGTTCTTGCAGCGGAGAATTGAAGATATTGGAGAAGCCATTGATGTCGGTGCGCACGAGGGTGCACTCGAAGTTGTAGGGCGCCTTGCGGCCTGAGTCCATTTCGCCGCGGAGTGCAGGAAGGATTTCGCCTTCGAGTTTTCGCGTGCGCTCTTGCAGAATCCGCGATCGCCATTCGTAGGTTTCGATGCCGCGGATCAGGATCTCGGCTTCTCGCGATTTGGCTTCGATCGGCGTGTCTTCAAAACGTTGGCGGTTGTGGAGTCGGTCGACCAGCGTGCGGATGTCGCGAATATTCCACCAGACTAAGAGTGCGGCGATGCTGACGATGGCGAGGAAGTTCAGCGCGAGACGCTCCTTACTTTTTTCAAGCGCATAGAGAAAGAGCGGCTGTTGGCCGGTTTTGCGAAGCGCGAGACTGAGTACGGTGTCCTCGGCCAAACGCAAATTGTACTCGATGCTGGCATCGCTTTCGTGTGGACCGCCCAGCGGGAAGAGTTCGCCGAAGGGTAGGGGAGACTCCTCTCGAGGCGCATAGGCAATGACCTGAACGCTTTGCAGCTCGGGGAGTCGCGCGAGGCGACCGGCTTCGAGGCGAGGCCCGCGGCTGCGTTCGAGAAGTGTAGCGAGACCTCGGCCACGATAGATGGTATAGGAGTGAACGCGATCGATGCTCCGCAAATCTTCCAGGAAGTCGATCAGCTCTTCTTCCATGCCGGCGTGAAAGAGCGTGTGCGCGATCTGCGCGCTTTGCGGGAGGCGTTCGCCCGCGAAGCTGAGTTCGTTGGCCTCGTGAATACGGGCTTGGGTGTAGAATTCGAGCAAACTGAAAATCAGGTAGCTCGCGCTCAGCAAAAGAATGACGAGACTGAGGAGTCCACGACGTTTGATCTTCATGGTCTTGGTGTCGCGCGCGGGCCGGCCGAGCGCTTGAGGCGTTCGAGATTTTCGTCGTAGGTGTACCAAGTTGCGGGTTGGCGATGGCCGTGCCGTTGACCGTTGCGGTCCTCAACCCCGATGCGTTCCTCATTGAGTCGACGCAGAAAGGAGCGATCGCGCAAGAGCGGTTCGACGAAGCGATACTCTGAGACGAGCGTGTCCATCAAACGCGCGCGAGGCCAAGCATCGTCGATCGTCGGCGGCGGCTCTTCGGACTGATCACGTTCGCTCTGTGGAGCACTTCGCGTAAGGCCACCGACACCACGAGCGAGTGCGGCTGTCGCCAAATTGCGACCGCGGGGAATCGGCAGTGAGCCTTCCGCGAGGATCTGAGCGTCAGGCGGTGTCGTGCCACCTGGCGCAGGCGTGGCGTTGGGATCATCGGGCTTTCGGCGCGGATTGGCGGTCATCGCGACGGACTCAGGTGTCGCGGGCGCGACTTGCGCGGCTTGGCCGACGACGAGGCTTTGCATGCGACCGATGCGCACGTTTTCTTGGGGTTGCGAATTCGGTCCCAGACCCACGCGCACATCCGATGGACGATAGTCGCCCAATGGATTGGCGATGCGCGTGTCGGTGCGCGCGTCATCGATTTCGCGGCGATAGCGGTTGGAGGCACGTTGACGGTTCAGCGAACTGGGCGTGGAGTCGCGCCACCACTGCGAGGGCGCCAGGTCCGGCAGCGACGTCGCCGCGGTCACGACAGCGCCGACGGTTGTGCCGGGTGCAGGTGTTGGTGCCGGCGTCGCGCTACGGCCGAGCAACATGCGGTTCTCGTCGCGGTTTGGATCGCGCGTCCCGCCGCGCATGATCTGACGCTCGCGCAACTCGCGCGAAGCTTCGCGGAAGAGCCCTGGGTGGGTGCGCTGGATGTTATCCAAGGTTTGATTGTCCATGTATTGAGCGGAGCATGTTGGAGAAGTCGAATTGGCAGCTTGTGCAGTTTCGAGCACAAGGAGTCGAGCAAAGTCGGAGCCATCTCTCTGCTGAGTGCGCGCAGATTCTTCGCTTCGATTCTTGCAGATTAGACGCAGAGCTAGATTTCTTACTATTGCTTGAGTTTGCGGACTCTCGCCGTGTCGATTGAGTTGAAGTGAGGCGAGGGCGCGACTGAGGCACTCCGTATGGTTTGAGGCCGAGCGGGTGAAGCAACCGTCACTGCGGAGTTGCGCGAGTCGCTCCTGAACTTTTTGTTGAATTTCGATTGTGATACGATTTGCCTCGTGCCCATTCTCGCCGAGTTGTCTGGATAGCAGGGCCAGATCAATCTGTGCAAGCCGAGTTGATTCGCTCAGCTCTCTGATCGCTCGCTCTTCGTTGCGATAAGCCCGGTCGAGTGCCTGAAAGCGTTCGCAATTCTGCCCTTGAGCGCAACACTGTTCTCCAAGTTCGACGACTCGATGGTAGTCGCTTTGCATACGTTGTGCTCGTTCCCTAAGAACTTCTTCAATGCGAGGGTGAAGGTCGCGATATTCTTGAGGGAGTGAGTCTTGTGGCACAGACGTAATCGGGGCTCGGAATGGCCGAGCCATGTGATTGAATTCATGTAGCAACGTCCGTAGCATTTGCGAGTCATTCGAAATCCTCGCCAGATTAAGTTGCATGTGCTCGGTTTGCCCGTGTTTCACTCGACCTGAGAGTTGGTCTGACGTCAGATCACACGAAATTTTGGCACGCGTCCTAGTGCCTGGAGCTGGATTGAAGGTCGAAGCAAGAATTCCAGCGGTGTCTTCTGCTACTTCCGCTGAGCCTCTTTGTCGGTAGCATTGAAGAAGTCGATTTGGAGGGCTGTTTTGACTGTATGAGGATAAAATTTCTGTCAGCACTCTTTCTAGACGCTGGCGCTGTGCCTGGGAAATTCGAGGAGGTTCACAGCTTTCATCGAGTAGTCGTCGCCATGCTTCCTGCGTTAGCTGTGACTGTGGAGCAACCTCTTCTTGAGCTACGAGCTGAATTCTTCGAGCATCCTCAATTAACTGGTGAAAGAAGTTCGGGTCGGCGCAAATTTCCGATGCAGTCCTGCCCCATTCTATCGCGTCACTTTGTTGTACCCATAAGAGTTGATAGGCACGGAGCCTTGTGTCCCAAGCGGCTTGGAAGTTATAGTTCGCGATTCCACGAAACTCGATACCTTCAAGGCGACCGTAATGCTGACCAATCGGCTGACTCAGTTCTACAAGTTTACCTTGGCCTCGAATCCTGACTCTTTGAGGCACGCCTTGTTGGTTTGGTTCAGCCAGTATGATGAGAGCATCAGGCGTGACATAGAAGTGCGCCTGATCTGTCGCCGAGCTTTCCACGGACAAGAATGCGGCGCAGGCCAATATGAGGGTTGCTGAGTTGGGGGTCTGTCCAACAGACTTCATGCAATTCCTATCGGAATAATGAAGTCTCGGATTGAGGCGGAGGTCGAGTTTTTGTTGACTGTCTCATTTTGGGACAGTTGCTAGTAGCGTGTTGTCTCTTCTTTGGTCAGTTTTTATCAGGTGGTCGGGTGTCGCCGAAGTAGGGTCTTACATCATTAGGATGCCACCCGACGTACGAGCATTTCACTACCCCATTTGGATCCAATTGGTCCGGCCTGCACTCCAATCTGCTTCCCTTTTTTATCACGGCTCCGCTCTTTGTGGTGTAGGGTTCAACCAGAGTAATCTCCGCCGTGGTAAGATAGTCTTCGATATATATAGTTGGCAGTGGTGCAGATGTTTCCCCATACTCAATATTTGGATCGAACCGGATGAATTCGGGTTTCGAGTAATAAGCTGCGAACTTAACACCTTCGATCTCGAAGAACATGCCTTTTCCGGAGCATGCGATTCCAGTAATTACGAAAGGTCCATTTCGCTCAGACTGTGCGGCCGAAATCTCACAGCCTCGTGCAACCAGCCTTTTGTTTATGGCCAGATTTTTGAGAGTAAATCTGGCGACCTCCAGTTCATCTTTCTTGGGGTCGGCGCTCTTGATAGGATTTAGCAGGCGGCCTGGCGTTTGGTGCTCAATTTCGGTTCTACGCCATCTGTGCGTGGGGGCGTGAACGTAGAATTCACGAGTAGGAAAAGTTAGAACCATCGATCGCTCTTCGGGGGAGTAGGCACTTTCGGTCCAGGATGCTCCACTCGAAACAGATGAGATCATCGTCTGGAGCGCGATGAATGAGCACATTAGGAACGTATTTAGAGTCAAATTTTGAAGGATTCGCATAACCATATCCTCAATCTGCCTCAATGTGTAAATGGTCAGCGTGACTTGATACGTCTCGGAGAACACCATTCGAGTTTGGCACAAACTGGCTGTTGCTGCCAGAAAGGTCTAGGCCAAATGGATCGTAAGATGGGACCACTGTACCGAATCGATACAGCGGATACTCAAAATTCAAATATTGCTCCGCTTCATGTAAATAGACTTTTCCATTCGCCTTCGACAGGTTGAGCTTTAATACTTTTCCGATCAATGTACGTGCATGGATGTGTGTGGCTTCAGGAATTGAGAAGCCTCCTCCATCGCTAGTATAATAGATTGTTTTGATATTTGCGCCGCGCAATCTACGAAATCCCCTATGCATGTCGAACTGGTACTTAAGTACATCGTCGATCGCAAAATGAGTCGAAGTACTGGACGCTTGATAACTGTAGGTGAAACTTTCTTGGTATGGACAGTTCTCGTAGAACCTCTGACTTGGTATTGATTGGCGGCGGGAAGTTGGGTCGCCAGCCTCAGGGTCAAGTAGCCATAGGGGATCTGCGTCAACAACGCCACCGTCTGAAGTGCGAACCAAATTGATCAGTTCGCGGTTCATGAAACACTCCTTTCCCGTGAACTTGAGCTGCCCGTTGTGAATACATTTTTCAGGCCGATCGTGGATCGGCCCAGTGAGGCAGTCAATGTCCAGCTCTCTTAGCTGTCCGAGATAATTGCGAACTTGTGTAAGTGCATCTCGTTTACCCTTTGCATTGAATCGATCGAATCGTTCGCGAAGCGTAGAGTCCGAATTCAGGTAGCGAACATCAATGCCGGATCCGTTTGTATGATGGCCCGTGTTTGCATGCGGAAAGATTAGGGCCTTACAGTAACCAGGGTTCTGACCGTCGGTGCAGCCACTTGAGACAGCAAATGCTGAACCTTGAATTGCGTGCATTGGTCCACCAAATGGTAATGATCCGTCGTTGCACGCAATTGCGAAATCATTCGTGACTCCTG